>Ga0074198_1000082_pt1 | contig 140114 bp, 119 predicted proteins | sample EPASupsiteSAE323_FD_64527 | JGI IMG/M metagenome (GOLD analysis project Ga0074198, IMG submission 64527) | Bioremediated contaminated groundwater from EPA Superfund site, New Mexico - Sample SAE3-23 | ecosystem: Environmental > Aquatic > Deep subsurface > Groundwater > Contaminated ... | reverse complement strand
TGCATGTGGTTTCTTCGATCTATTGCCCGTTCCAGCATATTCATCACCCATTTAATTTTACCATAACCATGACAAAACCCCCGCTATTCCTTCGAAATATCGGGGGTTTTTTGACAGTCTGAGGCGCCTCCACATGCGGGAGGCGCCTCTGTAGTTGGTTAAATAAATATGAGGGAGGATAAGAGTAGTTTTTAGTATTCGAAAGCGCCGATCGGAATCTGCAGGGCAGAATCGTCGCCATCTTTTACGACCTCGGCAATAGCCCAGACCGTGGGAATAATATTGTTTACATAGAACTTGGCGGTGTAAACCTTGCCCATGTAGAAATCATAGTCGAAGTGATCCGCGCCTACCTCGGCAGCCCGCTTCTGAGCGATTAGGGCCTGTTCCAGTAAGCACCAGGAACCATAGACGATAGAGCTAGCAGTCAGAATGCGGCGGGAGAACAGCGGCATCAAGGAAACCTTGCCAGCGCCGAAATAGCCACCGATGGTCATCTGGATCTCGCCCAGGGTCTGAATGGCTTTGCCTAGTTTGGCAAACTCTTTCTCGAAGCCAGCGATGTCCTTGTTGGCCTCATAGAAGTCCTGCAGCTGCTTGGCCCACTTGGCATAGACCGAGCCCTTCTTCATGGTCCACTTGCGGCCGATAAAATCGAGAGACTGGATATAGTTGGTGCCTTCCCAGATGGAATAGATCTTGGAATCGCGAGCCAGCTGGGCTACCGGATATTCTTCGCAGAAGCCGTAGCCGCCGTAGGACTGAATCATCTCGCCGATGATCGGCCAGGACTCGTCACTGGCATAGGCCTTGCACATCGGGGTGACTACCTCGATGAAATCATTGGCATCCTGTCTCTTCTCCGGATCGGGATCCTTCATGCGGATATCCATCATGTGATAGGCCTTCATGATCATAGCTCTGCAGGCTTCAACACTGGATTTGCCCAGCAGCAGGGCGCGGCGGATATCTTCATGATTGATTATGGACTGGCGCTCGCCCTTGGGGTTGGTCAGCGGGCGGCCCTGTACTCTTTCCTTGGTGTATTCACGGGTATTGTAAACGGCATTGGCCATACAGGCATAAGCCATCAGGCCAGTACCCATGCGGGCGCCGTTCATCATCTGGAACATCTGGGCCATACCTTCGCCCTTGCCTTCATTTTCGCGGGGGTCTTTGCCCAGCAGCCAGCCGCGGCAATTGTTCTCTTCACCCATGGTGAGAGCGGCGGTTACTGAGCCATACTGACCCAGTTTATGCTCGATGCCAGCCAGCTGTACATCGTTATCGGAGAGGCTGCCGTCTTCGTTGACCCAGAACTTGGGTACTACAAACAGGGAAATACCGCCGGTACCTGCCTTGGCTCCCTCAACGCGGGCCAGGTACAGGTGGATGACGTTCTCGGTGAAGTCATTGTCGCCGCCGGTGATGAATATCTTGCTGCCCTTGATCTTAAAGATGCGGGGATTGTCAGTGGGATAAGCTTTGGACAGGATGTCACCTACATCAGAACCGGCGGTCGGTTCAGTCAGACACATGGTACCAGACCAGGTTCCGTCCATCATCTTGGGCAGGAACATCTCATGAAGATCATGGGTACCAAAGCTCTGGATCAGCTCGGCAGCGCCGGAGGTCAGGCCGATGTAGGGCATGAAAGCCGGGTTGGCCGCGGTCATCATCTCCTGGGTCATAGCCCACAGTACCTGCGGCAGCACCATGGCGCCTTCGCTCTCATCGATGTTGGCGGTTCCCCAACCGTCTTCCTGCAGTTTCTTGAACATGGGACCAAATGAGGGGGGAGTGGTTACCTTGCCGTTGGAGAAGGTGCAGCCGACGCTGTTGGCTTCTTCATTGGCCGGTTCAATCATCTCTTTACACATCTTGCGGAAGGGTTCCAGGACGGATTTGACTTCATCCTTGGAATAATAATCGCAGTATTCTTTGTAAGCAAAAACCTGCTCGGTAGGAAGCCATTCCTGGATTATAAACTCAAAATCACGGGTATTAGCATATGCAAAATTAGCCGACATTTAAATTCCTCCAAATCTATAGAACTGACCTATATTCTTTACTCAGTTCCAAATAATGTTTTTGTGTGAATGGTGTCTCATGGCGGGGTCTGCGCTTATTCCCCCTCACCTCCCCGATAGCTGCGGCCCCAGCACTTTGTCTTATTATGCTTCCGGATATTTTGTATGGGAAAATTATATCATATCGCATTACTTTGTGGACTATCCCCATGCAAAAATAAACACGACAATAAATTACAAAGTTATTGTATGCCATTATGGTTTATCAGAAACTAATATTGTTTTTGTAGTTTTTGTGCGGGCGATTATATCCCATTTTTACAGGGTTTATTAATAAAAAATAGAGCACCCTCAGGGTACTCTATTAACTCGCTATGATCTGGGAAGTGTTTATTCGATAAGCATCTAATATTGTTTAAAAGCCGAACCCGGTGCGCCGCAAATCGGGCAGCGGTCGGGGGCCTCATTCTCGTGTACGTATCCGCAGACCGGGCAGAGGTAAAAGGAATCCGCCGGATAGTCCTTGCCCGCTTCTACAGCTGCCAGGGCCTTTTCGTAGAGGCCGTGGTGCGCCTTCTCCGCTTCGTTGGCCAGGCTGAATGCGTTGAGGGCACTCTGGTTGCCCTCTTTTTCCGCCTCTTCGATAAAAGCCGGATACATCTCGGTAAACTCATGATGCTCGCCCTCAACCGCCTTCTTTAGGTTCTCAGCGGTAGAGCCCACTCCATTCATCACGCTCAGATGCTTGTGAGCATGGATGGTCTCCGCCTCAGCTACCGCCTGGAACAAACGGCTGACCTTATCCAAACCTTCCTTATTAGCCTTCTGGGCAAAAGCCAAATACTTACGGTTAGCCTGGGACTCCCCGGCAAATGCTGCCTGTATGTTATCTTGTGTCGACATATTAAAATACCTCCTCAATTTTTATTATTAATTGTGTTGTCCGGCAGTTTTTATTCTCCACCTCCTCTGTAAACCGAAATATCTATGAAAACAATTAATTACGGTCAATTTATGTTTCATAAAAGATCAGCGATTCGGCAACCGGCTAAATCGTCAGCTAGTCTTGCTTGTATTTTCTCCAGAGCCTGATGCACCTTACAGCCCGGAGCAGCTTCCCGTGTACAAAGATCGTAATCTATCAGGCAGCGGTTAAGCCGAATCGGTCCTTCAATAGCTTCCAAGATATCAAGCAGGGATATTTCACCGGCGTCCTTGGCCAAAGTGTAGCCGCCGCCCGCCCCGCGCTGAGATTTGATGATACCGGCTTTGATCAAACTGGGCATAATCTTCAATAGGAATCGCATCGGTATCACTACCTGCCGGGCGATAACCTGCGCCTCCACCAGTTGGTCCCGTTCCTGCTCGGCCAAGAATAAAACAGCACGGAATCCGTAGTCGGTAGCCTGATTGATATTCATAAGCAAACCTCACGCTATTGTTTACCCTTTTAGTATACTTTAATATTATCCAAGACCCTTTTCCTTGTCAACTGCAGAATAAAAAAATATTTCCAAAAAACAAGATTGCCGCGTCGCTTCGCTCCTCGCAATTTCCACGCGCTAGGCGCACCACAATAAATGAATACTTTGCGGTTCTGATATATAATTTTGACATGGCACGAGTTCGATTGTCATTGTCACTAAGAGGTCGACTCGCAATATGAAATTACCCCTGTGGCAGCACCATGAATTGTCCTTTTAGGACGTATAGCAATGTAGCTATTAAAGCAGGGGTAGCGCCATAATTACATGCAAAGGAGAACTTCTAATGCAAAATATTTATGAGCGTTGTTGTGGTATTGATGTACACAAGAAACTTATCGTTGCCTGCTTCCGAAACGGGAAAAAAGCAGAGCTTCGTAAGTTCGACACCTTAACGTCTAGTATCAAAGAACTTGGCAACTGGCTGCTTGATAATGAGTGCCAGATGGTTGCCATGGAAAGCACGGGTGCGTATTGGAAACCTATCTACAATATTTTAGAGTTACTAAATCTCGATGTCATGGTGGTTAACGCACACCATATGAAAAACGTTCCCGGTCGCAAAACCGATGTCAAAGACGCTGAGTGGATTGCTGAGCTTTTACAGCACGGTCTTCTAAAAGCCAGTTATATCCCAGACAGAGAACAGCGTGAACTCCGGGAAATAGTGCGCTATCGCAAAAACCTGGTTGAAGAACGTTCCAGAGAGATTAATCGTCTCGAAAAAACCCTGGAAGGTGCTAACATCAAGCTAAGTTCTTTCGTTTCTGATTTAACTGGTGTTAGCAGCCGCAATATTCTTCAACTGGCCCTGACTGGAGAAGTAAATGAAGAAAACATCGAGAATCTAATGCACCCCTCCATGAAAGCAACTAAAGAACAGCTTTTCCGTGCTATGGACGGTGTTCTTTCACCTGTTCAAAAAAAGCTGGTAAGCGCTATTCTAGACCATATCGATGATATGACTAGACGTATCCAAGACCTTGATAAAATCATCGATGATCAGATTAAGGATCATGAAAAAGCCCTTAAGAACATCGATGAACTGCCTGGCATTGGCAAACGTAGTGCCGAAATTATTGTTGCAGAGATAGGAACCGATATGAATCGTTTCCCTTCTGCAGGACACCTGGCTTCCTGGTCTGGTTTATGTCCTGGTAATAACGAGAGTGCTGGTAAGCGTAAAAGCGGTAGAACCACCAAGGGCAACAAGTATTTAAAATCTACGCTTATCCAGTGTGCCAAGGCTGCTATTAAAAACAAGGACAGCTTTTTCCATGCCCAGTATCAACGTTTAGTGGTAAGACGCGGTGCAAACAGGGCAACTGTTGCTGTTGCACATTCCATGCTAATTGCAATCTTCCACGTACTAAAAGACGGGGTTCCTTTTAAGGATTTAACCAGTGATTACTACACTAAATTCAATACTGAGGCAAAAGCTAGATATTACATGAGAAAACTACAAGATTTGGGTATGTCAATTCCCGTTTCATTGGCTACCTAATATATATTCTCTGTTAACCCGAGACCTTTTGTAGGGTGTTAATAACCACCACCCTTAGTTTAGTGTGGCCTAAAAACTAGAGTATTCATAACAATGACATTTCAACATTCATCTGGCAGATGTTTCATCCTTATCATATAACCTGCCATTATCATTTAACAGGCTTTTTGCTCCACTCCCGAAGCAATAGGCGGGTTTTCCTTGCCCGCATAGTCAAATTTGACTATAATAATTCTGATATTAGAAACGTGAATCATATCAGTAGGAAGGGAGCATCATTTTTGTCTGAAGATAAAAACCGGAGGCTGGTGGTCGGCGGACTGCTCTTGGGGATACTCATGGCCTCCATGGACAACACTATCGTAGCTACCGCCATGGGTACCATAGTCTCCGAGCTGGGGGGCATGGACAAATTTGTCTGGGTGACCTCGGCCTATATGATCGCCAGTGTGGCGGGTATGCCGATCTGGGGCAAATTATCTGATATGTACGGGCGCAAGCTCTTCTATCTCAGCGGGCTGGGGCTGTTCATCATCGGTTCCATGCTCTGCGGAACGGCCCAGGACATGACCCAGCTCATATTATACCGGGGCCTGCAGGGTCTGGGCGGCGGCGCATTGATGCCGATCGCCTTTACCGTCATCTTCGATATCTTCCCGCCGGCGGAGCGGGGCAAGGTCTCCGGCCTGTTCGGAGCGGTCTTCGGTCTTTCGGCCATCTTCGGCCCCCTGCTGGGTGCCTATCTGACCGACTATGCCAGCTGGCGCTGGGTCTTTTACGTAAACATGCCGCTGGGCTTCATCTCTTTCGGACTGCTGTTAAAGTTCTATCATGAGTCTTTGCGTCACCGGGAGCAAAAGATCGACTGGCCGGGGGCAGTTTTGTTGGTTGCTGCAGTATTGAGTCTGATGTTTGCCCTGCAGATGGGCAGCAAGGGGCATACCTGGCAGTCGCCGGTTCTGCTCGCTTTTCTGGCTGCGTTTATCCTCTGTCTGTGCGTGTTTCTCCGGGTGGAGAGCCGGGCCGCTGACCCGGTTATCCAATTAGCCTTGTTCAGGGATCGACTCTTTGCCTTCAGTCAGGGGGCGGCCTTGCTTTATGGAGCCGTTTTCATCCTCTGCACGATCTATATCCCCATCTATGTCCAGGGGGTATTCGGCAGCAGCGCTACCGGCGCCGGGATGATCCTGATGCCTATGATGCTGGGCTCGGTAGTGGGCAGCCAGCAGGCGGGCAGCAAGGCGGCCCGCATCTCGTATCGCAACCTGATGCTGATTTCCGTAGTGCTCCTGCTGGTCGGGGTGGTTATGCTGAGCAGCATGTCCCCACTCACTTCCCGCTGGTTGGTGACGCTGTATATGATCATCACTGGTGTTGGCGTAGGGATCTCTTTCCCTATACTGGCCATGTCCTCGGTGCATGACCTGGACTTCAATCTGCGGGGCTCGGCCAATTCCCAGGTGGCGTTTTTCAGAACTATCGGCATGACGCTGGGCATCTCAATATTCGGCAGTGTGCAGAGCCATCTGTTTGTGACGGGTATGAAGAGTGCCTTCCCGGGGGCGCATATCCTGAGCACCGTCCATGACAGCCGCTTCCTGCTGCAGCCGGCAGTCAGATCCCAGATCCCGCCCCAGGTGCTGAGCAAACTTACGGGGATTCTGGCGACATCGATAGACCGCGTGTTTCAATACTCGATCATAACGGTCTTGCTGGCCTTGATCTGCATCATTCTGATGGGGAATGCCCGCCTCCAGGTGGGGCCAGCCACGAATACACCATATCGGGGAGGTGAGGATGGCGATGTCCATGAAGCTGATGGTGCTGGGGGTATTGATGGAGGGGGAGAAACATCCCTATGAGATCCAGCAGATAGTTAAAGAACGGGATATGGATCGCTATATCAAATTCCAGAAGGGCTCCCTCTACTATGCGGTGGAACAGCTGGAAAAGAAGGGCTTGATCGAGGTGGCCGGCACCGTAAGCGACAGCAAACGGCCGGACCGCACGGTCTACCGCATAACCGAAGCTGGGCGGGGTGAGTTTCAAGATCTCCTCATCAAGCAATATGTCAATATGGATTATTTCTATGATCCCATATTTGCTGCCCTGGCCTTCAGTCTCCACGGCGACCGGGCCGAGATTCTGCAGGCCCTGAAAACAAGGGTGCAGGATCAGGAGATCCGGGTCGGTATCCTGCAGCGGGTGTATGAAAACCATATCCCCGAAGTCCCGCGGGTCATTCTCTATATACTGGCGGCCGCTCTGGAGCAGACCCGTACCCAGTTGAAATGGATGCAGCGGCTCTACCAGGATGCCCTGGACGGCCGCCTGGAAGAGGTAGGCCAGTCCATTGATTTTGAATAGTCCGCACCATTACGAGCGGTAAGACACGAGTGTCTTACCGCTCAGACTGTCCAATATAGTTTAATCGTGATTCAGGCTTTAGGTTGCCGCGTCGTTTAGCTCCTCGCAATGACCCAATATAGCTTAGTTTGTCATTGCGAGCCGAAGGCGTGGCAATCTTAAAGGCACATTGCTTCCTTGTTTAATAATACCCTTATTAACACAGTGAGCGGAAGACACGAATGTCTTCCGCTCAGTCATTTTTGGAAATAAAATTTCTTTAACTGTTCCGGGTGACGGTTATAGTGTAAGTAGTTGTCGATCCCCCCGCTCCCGGTGTTACCTTGACCGTTATGTTATTGGTGCCCAGATTTAGGTTGATTGGACTCGAGGGAGTACCGCTGTCTACTGGGACATCATTTACCTTGATCTGGTTGCCGGTACTGGTGGGGATCACCGTGACCGAAGGATAGTTGGCGGTAGCGGTATAATTCAATGTTGTAGGTTGGAAGGTTTGATCCAAAGGCACGGGCACATTCCGGGGACTATTAACTATAAGCGCGCTCAAATAGGCCACGGTGGTGCTGGCGCGATTGACTTTTATGGTATAGGTTTCCTGGATGCCCTGGTTGTTGACTGTCAGCGTAATGGTGTTCAGGCCGGGGTCGATCTGGATCGCCGAGGAAGGCGAACCGCTGGTGACGGTCTGGTTGTTTACCCGGATGGTTGCATGGGTTGGGTCGTCGGCAGTGGGAGTTACCGATACGCTTTGAATACCGCTGCCTACTTCCACTTCATAGGAAAAGGTTTTTTTATTGAAGGCCGGCGACAAAGTGCCGGAGCTGATGGTCAGATTGCTCAGGTAAGCATCTATGGCAGATTCGGTGACCTCCATTTCCAGGAGAGAGGCGGCGTTTAGGTTGCAATTCAGCCCCCATCCCGAATTTACCGTCATTTTTACCCAGCGAGCCGGCTTATTTGCGGCATTTATGGTAAAGGATGAAGCCGTATTTCCCGAATCCGATTCCCAGCTGGCCCAGTTGCTGTTGTCCGTGCTACCCAAAACAGTAAACCCCTTTATGTTATACGAGGCCGACCAGCCAGCTAGTCCCATAAATTTTAAAACCACTGTATTGATCCGGTAATACTCACCCAGGTCCACGATAAGCTCAGCCGGCAGCACATCGCAGGCCCAGCGCTGGAGGGCCGTGGTTTGGCCGTTTACCGCCCGGGACGGAGAAAACGGCGCTATATAACTGCTGGCGGTAGCTGTTTTGTTTAAAGCTATATTGGTAGGCATATTACTAAACCATCCTTTCTCAAGCTGATGTATGTTCGAACTTAGTCTTGGGTCGGGTAGTATCCGCCCGCTACACACATATAGTAGTTGATGCCGGGAATGGGTTCGAGGCCCTGCAAGTTGGGCAGATTGAAAGTGTTGCCGCTCCCGCCGTATTTGTAACCGATCAGGTTAAATAGCGCTTGAAACTGAGAAACTGCCAAGCCGTCCCCATTACACAATCTCCAATCCAGCGGAGCAAAAGTGTAGGGGAATAGCTCTATCTGTCCTATATAACATTCCATATCGCTTAAACCTCCCTATTCTCTATTTGGATAAAGGCCGCTGGTAGCTATGTAGTATTTGCAGTGCCCTCCCGCATCGGTTTCGGCACCGCGCAGGTCAGGCAGGGCGAAATTGTTTTTGCCGTCCCCGCCAAATTTGTTGCTGATCAATGAGAATAAGGCCTGGTTTTGTGTGATCGGCAGGAGGCGGCCGTCACAGGGTAGCCACCACTCCGGTGTAAAGGTATAGGGAAAAGCCTTTATCATTCCTAAAAAAACGTCCATATGCTGCTCCTTTCATCCATGGTTGTTTCCTGGTTATTACTGGCGCGAGGGATACAAGCCGGCATTTAAGATATAGTACTTGTTGTAGGCCCCGATCGCAGCCTGGTTGAGATCGGGTACTGCGAAGTTGGTAGTGCCGTCCCCACCGAAGTTAGTCCCCAGCAAGCTGAAAAGGGTTTGATTTTGAGATATGCTCAGCAATTGCCCGTCACAGGGTATCCAGTAGGCGGGTGTAAAATTATAAGGGAACATTTGGATCCAACCATAATAATATTCCGGCATAAACATCACTCCTTTTTTATTAATATATAGGAAATTATATATTTGTTTCCTGTACATACCTAGCATGAAATTGTGCTATTCTCTGTACTTATCTGTAAAGTTGCGACAAAAATATGACATATAATGATAAGGCTTGATAAAAAAGGGCGGAATCAAGAGCGGTTTTATTGGCAATTCATGGGAGCGCGGAAAGCAGCAAAGACGGTCATGAGGCGGAGATATACTGGGAGGCCAATGGTCCCAGCCCCTTCCTGGGCCATATGGGAAATAATATGGCTAATTCAAATAATTCCATCATTTATACGAAGATATTGCAAATTGGTATGTTATGCTATTATTAATATACAAAATAATAATTACCAAAAGCCTGTGTTGTACAATCTCGCTCTATATAAAGAACGAAGGTTATCTTATTTTCTGTTTTGCTCCAGCATGGCTAGCCGCTTATATATACCATAATCATTTCGCAAAAACACGACCCTTTCAACTGAAAGAAATGGGGGATGGAGATGTTATCTATGCCTGAAGGCAGCGGTTTCCGAACCAGCAAAACCAGGTGGAAAAAGCCAGGTTGGCTCTGGGGGGCACTCATCTTTCTCTTTATGATGGTCGGCCTGGTAAATACGCCCGCTGTCTATGCCAGCGGGGAGGTCTGGTCCTCGATTGACGCCGACGCCACCAAAGGTCTGAATTATAGCGGATCATATGACGGCCAATATCCGTCTGTGGCACTTCTCGGCAACTATGTTTATGTAGCCTGGCAGGAGAGCAACGGTACTTCTGTGCAAATCCGGGCTAGCAGATACGATAAAACAGCCGGGACCTGGTCTTCAATCGATGGAAACGGTGCTAACGGTTTGAACGATGATGCGTCAAGAAATGCTAGTTTCCCTTGCCTGGCGGTCTATAGCAACGAATTATATCTGGTCTGGCAGGAAGATACGGCTTCCGGTATTACTCTTATTCATGCGCGAAAGTACAGCGGCGAGTCTACCTGGGGAGATATCGACGACCTGGAAAATCCTAACGCAACTCCGAGCACCAAGGGTACTCCTTGTCTTAACTTTTTAACCAATGCCAATGCCAGCGCTCCGGTTTTAACGGTATATAACGGTAAGCTTTACGCCGCCTGGTCAGAAACATGTAATTCTGTACAACAAATGCGTGTGCTCCGCTACGACGGCGACCAGGTATGGAATTTTGTTGAGAAAGCTACTCCGGACGATAAGGGTGTAAACTATAACACGAACAATAATGCAGCTTCGCCCGGCATTACCGCCGATAACAGTTATCTGTATCTGACCTGGATCGAAAAGAATGGCTCAAATTATGAGGTTCGGGTAAAAAAATATGATGGCACCAACTGGACGAGCTGCGAAGGAAGCACAAGTCCGCTGGCTTCTTATAGCACGGTTGAACAGTCCCATGCACCGCAGCTTGCGATTCAGAACGGTTCTTTATATATAAGCTGGCATCAGACATCCTATAACGGCACTTATGGGGCAACACCCCAGACCAAGCTCATGAAATATAACGGAAGCGCGTGGGTTTACGTCAGCGGAAATGACGCCAGCGGCGGAATGAATCATAATCGGGACAATAATGCCTATAATCCAGTTATAACGTCTAATAGCAATAATCTCTTTTTGCTCTGGGACGAATACAACGACTCATGTGTAAACCAGATCAGAGCAATTAGTTATAATAATGATACCCGGGCCTTTATCGACGGAGACGGCAGCGCTGGAGTAAATAAGGCTGCCGCGCAAATTGCTATACAACCTGCCGCGGTCTGCGACAGCCAATTCTTATACGCGGTTTGGTATGAATATAATGGCAGTAAAAACTTGGTACGAGCCAAATGCCTGACCCTGCCGGCCGCCCCCACCGCAAATCCCGCCGCCGGATCGATAACAGCCGGCAGCACGGTATCCTTGAGTGCTGCGGGTGGAGCTTCTATTTACTATACCACCGATGGCAGTACTCCGACCAAGAACAACACCGCGTATGCCAGCCCCATAACCATCAATAACGACACCACCGTCAAGGCTATAGCGGTGTCCGGCGGCACGATTGCCAGTGATACCCTTACCGCCAGCTATACCACAGGAAAAACCGCCACTCCCATCGCCAGCCCCGGAGCGGGGGCGGTTGCAGCCGGTACTACCGTGACCCTGACAACAACCACGTCAGGAGCCTCAATCTATTACACCACTGATGGAGTAACAACTCCAACCAGCGGCAGCACACCATATTCCGGTCCGATCACCATCAATGCCGCCGTCACCATCAAGGCCATAGCCATCAAGAGTAGTCTGACCAATAGTGATGTCTTGAGCGCCAGCTACACCATCATGGAAAAGGCTGCCACCCCGACTGCCAGCGTGGCAGCCGGCGAGGTAGCCGCCGGGACTTCAGTGACCTTGACCAGTACAACAGCCGGGGTAACCATACGCTACACTACCGACGGCAGCACCCCGGATGGCAGCAGCCCCGACTTTGCCTCGAATCCCCTGACCATCAATGCCAACACTACGGTCAAGGCCATAGCGGTCAAGACGAATATGACCACCAGTGATCCCCTGACCGTATCCTATACGGTGAAGGCCGCCGCCCCGACCGCCAGTGTGGCAGCCGGCGAGGTAGCCGCCGGCTGCACGGTTTCCCTGGCGACGACTACCAGCGGAGCCACTATCTACTACACCACCGATGACAGTATTCCGGTCAGCAGCAGCGCAGTCTACAGCGCACCGCTAGTCATCGATGCCACCACTACCATCAAGGCCATAGCAGCCAAGGGCGGCATGACCACCAGTGATACCCTGAGCGCCAGCTATACCATTATGGAAAAGGCCGCAGCCCCTACCGCCAGCCCCGAAGCGGGGGCGGTAGCAGCCGGTTCCACCGTGACCCTGGCAACGACTACATCAGGAGCCACCATTTATTACACCACTGACGACAGTATTCCAATCAGCAGCAGCGCAGTCTATAGCGCACCGCTAGTTATCAATGCCGCCGCCACCATTAAAGCCATAGCAGCCAAGGGCGGCATGACCACCAGTGATACCCTGAGCGCCAGCTATACCATTATGGAAAAAGCCGCAGCCCCTACCGCCAGCCCGGCCGCAGGGGCGTTAGCGGCCGGCAGTACGGTTTCCCTGGCAACGGCTACCAGCGGAGCTACTATCTACTACACGACCGATGACAGTATTCCGGTCAGCAGCAGCGCAGTCTATAGCGCACCGCTAGTTATTGATGCCGCCACTACCATCAAGGCCATAGCAGCCAAGGCCGGCATGACCACCAGTGATACCCTGAGCGCCAGCTATACCATCATGGCCAAGGCCGCAACCCCGACCGCCAGCCCCGAAGCGGGGGCAGTAGCAGCCGGTTCCACCGTGACTCTGACAACGACTACATCAGGAGCCACCATTTATTACACCACTGACGACAGCATCCCGGTCAGCAGCAGCGCAGTCTATAGCGCACCGCTAGTTATCAATGCCGCCGCTACCATCAAGGCCATAGCAGTTAAGGCCGACATGACCACCAGTGATACCCTTAGCGCCAGCTATACCATTATAGAAAAAGCGGCCGCCCCGACCGCCAGCCCGGCCGCGGGGGCGTTAGCGGCCGGCAGTACGGTTTCCCTGGCAACGGCTACCAGCGGTGCTACTATCTACTACACGACCGATGACAGTATTCCGGTCAGCAGCAGCGCAGTCTACAGCGCACCGCTAGTTATCGATGCCGCCACTACCATCACGGCCATAGCAGCCAAGGGCGGCATGACCACCAGTGATACCCTTAGCGCCAGCTATACCATTATAGAAAAGGCCGCAGCCCCTACCGCCAGCCCGGCTGCCGGAGCGGTAGCAGCCGGTTCCACCTTGACCCTGGCAACGACTACATCAGGAGCCACCATTTATTACACCACTGACGACAGCATTCCAATCAGCAGCAGCGCAGTCTATAGCGCACCAATAGTTATCAATGCCGCCGCCACCATTAAAGCCATAGCAGCCAAAACCGGCATGACCACCAGTGATGTGTTGACTGCCCAGTATACCATACTGTCGCAACCGGTAACCAGTGGCACCATCAACCCTACGACGGCCAGTTTTGATAAGAATCCCGCCTGCCGGGAGGATATCAGCACTCTCGTAACCTGGCATAGTGCAACCCGGATTATCGGTATTTCAAATGAGGGGGCATCTATCGGGAATTCCAATTATAGCGTAAGCGGTGATACCTTGACTATAAAAAAGGAATACCTGTCCAGCTTAACCCCGGACACGCTGCAACTTTCAATAGAATTTGACGCAGGCTATCCGGCAACATTAAGCATACTGATTAACGATACCACGCCACCGCCGGTAACCAGCGCCAGCATCAGTCCACCCACGGTCGGCTTTGACAAAAACCCGGCCAACTCGGCCGATGTCAACACGGCGGTTGTTTGGAACGACGCCAGCGGGGTAACGGACATCAAAACCGGCACAAGTTCGATCGGATTCGAAAACTATAATGTTACCGGTGATACGATCACCATTAGCAAGGAGTATCTGGCCACCAGGACGATTGGCAACCTGTATCTCATAGTAGAGTTTGATAAAGGATTATCGGCTACGCTAACCATCCAGATCAGTAACAGCACACAACCGCCGATAGTCAGCGCCAGCATCAGCCCAACCACGGTCAGCTTTGACAAAAACCCGGCCAACTCGGCCGATGTCAGCACCACGGTTATCTGGAACGACGCGACCGGGGTTACGGACATAAAGACTGGCACTGCTTCCATCGGAGCGGGGAATTATACAGTAAGCGCTGATACCCTGACTATTAAGAAGGAGTATCTGTCCAGTAGGAATATCGGCAGCCTGAATCTGACCATAGAGTTCGATAAAGGATCTACCGCCAACCTCACCATTGAGATAAGTAACAGCACTCCACCGCCTGAGCCGATGCCGGGGCAGCTGCAGTTTACCGCATCCTCCTATAGCGTGAGCGAAAATGAAGGCAGCGTAACCATCAGTGTAACCCGAACGGGAGGAGCTGACGGTCAAGTAAGTGTAAGGTACAGCACCAGTGACGGAACCGCCAGGGCGGGCATCGATTACACCGCCACCAGCGGGAATCTGATCTTCGGGGATCAGGAGACGCAAAAGAGCTTTACCATTGCCATAATCAGTTCGGATAGTATCCAGACTGATCGCACCGTAAATATCACTTTAAGTGAAGCTAGCAACGGCGCAGCTCTGGGAAGTATCAACACGGCAGTGCTTACCATTAAGGAAGGACCTCACGATTATTGTTTCATAGCCACGGCTGCGTATGGTTCAAAATACGCCTGGCCGGTGGCATTATTAAGGCACTTTAGAGATGATTATCTTATGAAGCATACCTGGGGGTTGGCATTTGTGAACTGCTATTACCGGTATTCTCCGCCCATTGCCCAATATATCGCCAATAAATCATGGTCACGACTCTTAGTCAGATTTTTGCTATTACCATTCGTCATAGCAGTTTACGGCGTCTATCACCTGATATGGGTGTATTTATTGGGTCTGGGTCTATGCTGTTTCGTGGCGTACAAACGCTTTAGAGCAGTTAAAGTGGTTGGATTTTAAGTTTTATCTAATGTTGGGCACTAAACCTAGCCTATACCAAAGGGAAATCCTTAATATTTACCTATATAAAAATAAACAGCATCCTTCATAAAGAATCTGCGCAAATCTGCGTCCATTCTGGTCACCTTAGCTCCCACGTCTTGGTTTCAATGCTGCGCAGTATTAACTACTGCGAAAGTTGAATTCTAAACGATTGATCCTCCTTGAATAAATGACCGGATCAGATGGATCTTGCCGAAATCGCCTTCGGAAGGACCGAAAAGGGCCGATTCTTTACCATAGAGCTTCTTGAGGATTTCATCATCGCTCAGACCGGCGTGGTGGAGTTGCATAATCTGTTCTCTTTGTTCCTCCCAGTAGGCAATCTTAGCTGCCACTGCTTTACGGGCGCCTGATTCGACTACACGTCCTGAAGAACAGAAGAGCATTTCGAAATCGTAGTCCAGTAATTTGTGCAAGGACTGCAGCATAAGGTTGACATCCTCATCGCTGCGCAGGGTGGTCACCTTCTCCGAGAGGAAAAGATCGCCGGCAAAGAGCCAGCCCTGCTCCGGCACCAATAAGCTGATGTGGTCTGGACAATGACCGGGGGTGGGGATCACCAGCAGGTCGAAGCTGTCGGTTACTATCTTCTCGGGAAGCGGTAGGGCCAAAGAGGCTTCCGGCACGCCCCAGGTGATCTGGCAGTAGGGCATGATGCGGGCTGACCATAGAGACGGGTCTTCAATAAGGGGCACCGCAGCGGCCGGAGCCAGGGCCGGACCGGTCCGGCGGTTCTGCTGGAACCAGATGTTATTACCGATGTGGTCCTCATGGTGATGGGTATTAACAATCTGATAGACCGGATAATCAGCGAAGGCAGCGGCCAGCTCCGAAGCCACATGCATGGGTCCGCTGTCAATAAGCAGACCGTCCAAGTAGTAACAGGCCATGGTGTAGAGGATTTGGCCCTCGTAGTCACGTCCCATCAGAAACTGAGTAACCTGATCGTAGGACTGGGTTTTGATCATCTCGATAACCCCCTTCTATAATTGGGACAGGGCTCTGGTAAGCCCGTCCAGGTTCAGGCATTCGAAGACCCGGTCGCAGTGTTTTCTATAGGTATCCATGCTGGAGTCGCCCTTCTTCCAATCCTCCTCGGTCTCGGGGACCATCCAGTAGACCTTGCGCACCCGGCTTTTGATCTCTTTTAAACGGTCAGAGCGGGAAGGAAACCAGTTGGTGCGTCCGTCGCCGAAGATCAGCAGCGTAGTACGCGGGGTCAGGCAGTCACCGTACTTGGCGAGGAAGCTTTCCCAGGCTGCCCCGTAGTCGGTATAGCCGGTATCCCCAACGGTATCGGCATGGAGCAGAACCTGACTGCGCAGGTTACTAAGGTTCGACTGCTTGAGTAAGGCGGTGACCTCGTCAGTTTGGTCGATAAAGGCAAAGCTGCGTACCTGCCGGAAAAAGCGTTCCAGGGAATGTACCAGGGCCAGGGAAAAATAGCTGTAGTGCAGGCAGGAATCGGAAACATCACACAAGGCCACGATTACCGGTTTTTCACGCTGCTTTTTGTTTACATGGAGATTGAGCGGCACCCCGCCGGTGGACAGGCTGGCCCGCATGGTACGGCGGTAGTCCAGCCGGGCATTCTGGTTGCAGCGGCGCTTCTTCACCATGCGGGCAGCCAGGCGCCGGGCTAAGAGTGGGAATACGGTCTCCATACGCTGGATCTCTTCCCAGGTGGCCCCGTAGAAATCCTGCGTGATCGGGTTTTTCATGCGGGGAGAGAGATCGCGGCGCACCGGGCAGGCTCCCGGGTTGGCCGAAGGTTGGCCCGATTCCAGCACTTGACCGCTTTGATTGCTCATCCCGCCGATCTTGCTCTGCAGGCTGGATTGCATAACCTGCAGCTGTTTGTCCCGGGCATTTTGGGTTTGCCGGCACCAGTTGCGAAAATGGCGGCCATAGATTTCATCGAATATCGGGAGCCAGGCGGCATCCTTCATCAGGGTGCCGGAAAGGGCAGTCTTAAAGACGGGTTCTACTGACCAATCGACCAACAACAGCGCCCGAAAACAATCGTCCAGCTGGCTGGCGGCGATGGGGATGCCGGCCTGACGCAAATCATTTATAAATGAGGTGACGTTATCCAGCAGTTCCGCCATGTCAAACCTCCTGTTTGTTCATGATGGCCGTCCGGGCTTTCTCCAGGTCTTCCCGGTACTTGAACAGTACATTAAGAGTTGACAGCAGGGCCTCTGGTTCCAGAGTGTCCAGACCGAGGAGGGTCAGGGCCATTCCCCAGTCGATAGCCTCGGCGATGCTGGGAGTCTTCTTCAGGTCGAGTAACCGCAGACTGTGCAGGGCGGCGGCCAGTTGCCCGGCCATCTCGCTCTGGATGCCGGGTATTTTTAATTGCAGGATGCGGCTCTCCAGTTCCGGGACGGGAAAATCGAGGAACAGGTAAAGACAGCGCCGTTTCAGGGCTTCGGACAATTCGCGGCTGGCATTGGAGGTAATGAAGACCAGGGGGATGCTCTGCGCGCTAACCGTACCCAGCTCGGGAATGCTCACCTGGTATTCGGACAAGAGTTCCAGCAGCAGAGCCTCGAATTCCATGTCCACCTTGTCGATCTCATCGATTAAAAGAACACAGGGTTCCGGGCTTATAATGGCCTGCAGCAGAGGCCGGGGTAACAGGAATTCGTCAGAGAAGACCTCGCGTTCCACCTCGGCCACCTCCAAATCGCGGCCGGCCACCGCCTGGATATGCAGGAGCTGTTTTTTGTAGTTCCATTCATACAGGGCCTTGGATTCATCGATTCCTTCATAGCACTGCAGACGGATGAGGGACCGGTTCTTGAACCCTGCATAAGCCTGAGCTATGGCGGTCTTGCCCACTCCGGCCGGGCCTTCCACCAGGACTGGTTTGCCCAGCGCCGCCGCCAGGTATAAAACGGTGGCGGTAGAGGTATCGCAGATATAGCCGGCCTGTTCCAGACCCTGTTGCAGTTCGGCCAGTTCTCTCTTCATCCCGTTCATACGCTTACGCCCCCTTTTCTATCATTTCTTTCAATCCCTGCAGCCAATCAAGTCGCAGTTCCTCGTTGCTGATCCCATAACGGATGATGGCGATACGGAAGCGGTCGATTCCCTTCTGCACCATGGAGTGCTCGGCCAGACGGTAAGCATCCAGGCGCTGCCCGACGCTCTGGATCTCCTGCTCGATGCTGCCCAGGGCTTCTTCGGGAGTGAGATACTTGAAGTAGTTGCATTTCTCCAGAAAAGGATAGCGGGAGAAGAAATCGAATTTGGGCTGGGCGGCATAATCATCATTGGTCAGCAGCCAGGACTTGAACTCCTCCAATCCCGCCAGAGTGACCGCCACCCGGCGGCGGGCGGTAGGGGTGTCGGCATCTCCCGCCTCCCGGGTAGCCATGCCTTCTGCTTCCAGCTTCTTCAGGGTGGAATAGAGCAGCCCTTCATTTACCTCGGGGTCGGCCGGGTAGAAGTCGGAATAGGCCTTTTTCATGATCTCGTAGCCGTAAGAAGGACTATCCAGCAGATAGCCCAGCATCATTTGTTTAAAACCCATGGTCTGCCTCCTCGTAGGTTGATTCATACCTTACCATTAAGGTATACCTTAATGGTAAGGTAGTCAAGGATTTATTTGTAAAGGATAGCTAATAGTGCAAAGTTTTGAATTGCCGTAGTATGATAAAGATTGAAAGTGATGAGGTTGGCATTGGAGGGAGACGGATATGGATATGGGAAAGTATAGTGTATTTATTGTTGTAAATGAAAGATTGAGAATAGGCCGGAATGAGTTGCCCTATGCGTCTGATTATAGTTTTTGGATACCTTTGATTTCGCGCTATTTGGCTGCCAGCGACACCATCAGAATAGACTGCTGGATTGATGAGGAGTACGCAATAAACCGTGTGTTGCCGTATGCCAGGCAAGTAGATCAGGAAAGCAATCCCTATATGAAAATCTTTTGGCTGGATAAGACGCCCGAAGTTATTGATGATATTATTCTGAATCCATTTGATGACGAGCCCAAAATCGCCTGGTTTTCAATCTTTCTGGAGAAGGACGGAGTTGTTTTTTTCTCATCTTCTCATTATGGTCTGGAACTGAGCGCCAGTGATGTGGATGAAGTGGAGGTTGAATTCCTGCGCAAGTCAGTGACTCCTGACATGTATATTCATGTATGGGATTCCGCCGGCAGGAATTGCTGAATCGATATTGAGAAGTTTCATGGGGTATTCAGATTAAAGAATCAAGCTTAGTGATGTCCCAGCTTTTTTTGCAGGTAAATGATAGAAAGGGGCAAGAAGTGCTATAATATTAAACTAATAAGCACGCATTCGAGGAGGAATAAACGTGGTAAAGGATAACGAATTGGATTCCAAGGCGGCTGAAACAGCGAATGAGACAAAAGACGCCGCTCTGCCGGTGAATTTTGTACAGAATATAATCACCGAGGATCTGGCCCAGGGTAAGAACCAGGGACGGGTGCACACCCGCTTTCCCCCGGAACCCAATGGCTACCTGCATATCGGCCATGCCAAATCCATCTGCCTGAACTTCGGACTGGCCCTGGCCAATGGCGGCCTGTGCAACCTGCGCTTTGACGACACCAATCCCAGCAAGGAGGACCAGGAATATGTGGACTCCATCATGGCAGACGTCCGCTGGCTGGGTTTCGACTGGGACGACCGTTTATTCTATGCCTCTAACTATTTCGAGCATCTCTATGAGTATGCCGTTCAGTTGATTAATAAGGGCAAGGCCTTTGTGTGCGATCTCTCAGCCCAGGAAATCCGTGAATACCGCGGCACCCTTACTGAACCGGGTAAGGAGAGCCCTTATCGCAACCGATCGGTGGAGGAAAACCTGGACCTCTTCACCCGCATGCGGGCGGGTGAATTCACGGATGGATCAAGGGTACTCCGGGCTAAGATCGACATGGCCTCACCCAATGTCAATATGCGTGATCCGGTCATCTACCGGATCCTCCGGGCTACTCACCACCGCACCGGTGATGATTGGTGCATATATCCCATGTATGACTATGCTCATCCCCTGTCCGATGCCCTGGAGGAGATTACCCACTCGGTATGCACCCTGGAGTTTTCCGACCACCGGCCGCTCTATGATTGGTGCCTGGATTGGGTGGACTATTCCCAAGAGGCGCAGGGCCGGCCGCAGCAGATCGAATTCGCCCGCCTGAACCTGAATTACACAGTGATGAGCAAGCGCAAGCTCAAGGAACTGGTGGATCAGAAATACGTGAACGGCTGGGACGATCCGCGGATGCCGACCATCTCCGGTCTGCGCCGGCGGGGCTATACCCCGGAGGCCATCCGTGACTTCTGCGACCGCATCGGGGTGGCCAAGCGCAATAGTACGGTGGATATCGGCCTGCTGGAACACTGCATCCGAGAGGACCTCAACCTGCGGGCGCCCCGGGTGATGGCAGTGCTGCAGCCGCTCAAAGTGATCATCACCAATTATCCGGAGGGCCAGGTGGAATGGCTGGATACCGACAATAACCCCGAGAGTCCCGAGATGGGGAGCCGTAAGATACCCTTTGCCAAGGAGATATATATAGAACAGGAAGACTTTATGGAGGATCCGCCCAAGAAATTCTTCCGTTTAAAACCGGGGGGCGAGATCCGTTTAAAGAGTGCCTATATCATCAAATGCGATGAAGTGGTCAAAAATGCTGCCGGGGAAGTGGTGGAACTGCACTGCAGCTACGACCCGGATTCCAAGAGCGGCGGCGCCACCGCCGGGCGCAAGGTGAAGGGAACCTCGCACTGGGTGTCGGCCTCCCACGCGGTAGAGGCGGAGATCAGGCTCTACAGCCACCTGTTCCTCACCGAGAATCCTGATGACGAGGAAGAGGGGAGCGATTATAAGTCCAAGCTTAATCCCAATTCTCTGCAGGTATTGACCGGGTGTAAAGTGGAGCCGGAATTGGCCAAAGCTGTTCTGGGCGACCGCTTCCAGTTCCTGCGTCAGGGCTATTTCAGTGTAGATTCGGATTCCACGCCGGAAACGCTGGTTTTCAGCCGCATCGTCTCCCTGCGTGACAGCTGGGCCAAGGTAGCCGGGCAGCAGTAAGACAACGCCAAGGGCTTGAATTAACCACAGATGGACACTGATTTTGACAGATGAACACAGAATTAAATTAAGGTTCTATGCAATAGCTTATTCACCAACTAACAGTGGGGACATTGAACTTTAGAAAGGCCGGGGCGTTTTAACAACACCCCGGCCTTTTCAACCTTGCGAATTATTATTGTGTTGGTTTTATAACCTGAGAGATATTCTATCAATCCTGAAAAAAGCTGTGTTTATCTTTTGCCGAAGGCATCTGTGTTCATCTGTGGTTAATTCAAGAACCCCCCGCCCGTTTGCCCAGATAGGCTTGTTGCACCCGGGGGTCGCGGCTGAGCTCTTCCGAGGGTCCTTCTAAAACGCAGCGGCCGCGGTCCAGTACATAGGCGCGGTCGGCGATCCGCAGGGCGGCCCGGGCATTTTGCTCCACCAGTAATATGGTGGTGCCGCGCTCTTTCAGACGCTGCAGCAAGGCCATGATCTCCTCCAATACCAAGGGGGCCAATCCTACTGAAGGTTCATCCAGCATCAGCAGCCCGGGTTTTGCCATCAGTCCACGGCCGATAGCCACCATCTGCTGCAATCCGCCGGAAAGGTTGCCGGCTATCTCATACTCCTTGCCCTGCAGGGCGGGGAAGAGCTCCATTATCTCTTCAATATTCCGGCGCATTTCGCTGCGGTTCCGCCTGAAGCGATGATAGGCACCCAGGAGCAGGTTGTCGATCACCGAGAGACTGTCAAACAATTGCCGGCGTTCCGGTACCAGGGTGATACCGGCCCGAACCTTCTGTCCCGCGTGGTAAGCCGTGATATCCTGGCCGTTCCAGATGATCTGCCCCTCCTGTGGTCGGTAAATGCCGGCCAGGGTGCCCATCAGGGTGCTCTTGCCGGCCCCATTAGCCCCGATCATGGCCACCAGTTCATTTTCTTGAACTTTAAGATTAACGCCCCGCAAGGCCAGGATATGTCCATGGCAGGTAACCAGGTTTTTGACCTCAAGCATCGCTGTCTTCCTCCCCCAGGTAAGCCTTCAGGACTTTGGGGTCCTTCTGGATCTTGGCCGGCCCGCCTTCGGCAATCTTATGGCCAAAATCCATCACTACAATATTGTCCGCCAGATTCATTACCGTTTCCATATCATGCTCCACCAGCAATATGGAGGTACCCTGGTCGCGCAGGCGCAGAATAACCTTCTCCAGTTCCCGGGTCTCACCGCCGGGCAGACCGGCTGCCGGTTCATCCAGCAGCAGGAGTTTGGGTTCCAGCGCCATAGCCCGGGCGATCTCCAAAAGTCGCTGCTGCCCGAAGGGAAGATTGGCAGCGGATTCGTTGGCCCGGTCAGCCAGGCCTAACTGATCCAGGAATACATCGGCCAATCGGCGGCAATCGCGGTTCTCGCGGCGGCTGAAAGGCAGGCCCAGGGCTGCAGAGCAGAGGCCGGTTTTGGTCAGGACATGCCGTCCCAGCATGACATTCTCCCGGACCGTCATATTCTCGAATACCTGCAGATTCTGAAAGGTCCGGGTAATGCCCAGACTGGCGATCTGATGGGGTTTGAAGCCGGAGACCAGCCGGTCCTCGAAGTAGACCTGACCGCTGTCCGGCTGATAAATGCCGGTGATTACGTTGAACATGGTGGTCTTACCGGCGCCGTTAGGGCCGATCAGGGCGCAGATCTGGCCTGGTTGAATGGAGAAGGATACTCCGGCCACGGCTACCACGCCGCCAAAAGATTTGCTGATGTTTCTGACTTCGAGCAGGGTCATGACTCATCCTCCTCCCACATTGACGATGGCAAGGGGGAGGGGGTTTTGCGGTAGCGGGCTGGATTGTCCCAGCGGTCGACCAAACCACGGAACAGGCCTTCCGGCATGAAGATCATGATGACCGCCAGAATCAGCCCGAAGGCGACGATTTCGACCTCGCCACCCGCACCGGGGATGAGATAAGGGATGGCATCCCGCAGAAATTGGGTCAAGAAGATGACTACACTGACCCCCACCAGCGGTCCCCAGATGGAGGCGATACCGCCCACCACTGCCATCAGCACGAATTCGATGGACATCTTGAAGCCGAAGGGCGAGGGATTGATCATGGTGATGTAATGGGAATAAAGACTGCCGGCGATGCTGGCGAAGACCGCGCTCAATACGAAGATCTGCAACTTGTAGGCGGCGGTATTTACCCCCATGGCCTCGGCGGCGGTCTCCGAGCCGTGGATGGCGCGTAAGGCCCGACCGATCCGGGAATTTACGATATTGGTGGCCAGATATACAGTTAACAGGACCACTATCCACACCAGGTAGTAATAGGATATATCGTTATTAAAGGTCAGCTTGCCCAGGGACAGATAGGGGATGCCGTTAAGGCCGGAGGGGCCTCCGGTCCATTCGGTTTCCTGGGTAAAGATGATATAGATGATGACCCCGAACCCCAGGGTGGCCAGGGCCAGGTAATGTTCCTTCAATTTCAGAGTGGGGATACCGATGGCCCAGGCTACCAGGGCAGTAAAAACCGCAGCAGCCACCATACCCAGCCAGGGATTGACCCCGAATTTAACGGTCAGGATGGCTGAGCCGTAAGCCCCCATACCGTAAAAAGCGGCATGACCCAATGAAATCTGACCGGCATAGCCCATCAAGAGGCACAGGCTGATTGTAACTATCGAGTAGATGCCGATAAAGATCAGGGTGCTTAAGACATAGCTGCTGTTGTTGAAAACCGGCAGCAGGGTCAGGGCCAGCGTCAGCAGTACGGGGAAAATAGTTTTAATGAAACGCCGGCGGCGGGAGCTATCATGGATCATACGCGATTCCCCCTGATCTTGCCCAGCAATCCGTCAGGTTTTACGAAGAGGATCAATACCAGGATGAGAAAGGCCAGGGCATCCTTGTAGCCGGATGAAATATAGCCGGCTCCGAGTGACTCCAGGATTCCCAGCAAAACACCGCCGATCAGAGCGCCGGGAACACTGGAAAGTCCGCCTAATACAGCCGCGACAAAACCCTTGAGGCCAAACATAAGGCCCATGTCGTAGGAGGCCAGGGTTATGGGGGTGATAACCACTCCGGCCAGGGCGCCCATGCCTCCGGCGATGGCAAAGGCCAAGAGCGACATGCTCTGGGGATTTATGCCCATGAGTTCGGCGGCGTTGGGGTTGATAACGCAGGCCTTCACTGCCTTGCCGGTATATGTTTTTTCGAAGAAGTAGAAGAGGCCGGCAAAGGCAAAAAGGGTTATGGCCAGTATCCACAGGCTCTGCACCTGGATGTGGGCGCCCAGCCACTCCAGACCGGTCTGGCTGGAAAAAGGCGGCAGGGTATAGGGGTTGGTGCCCCAGATCAACAGGGCGGCGCCCCGCAGGGCGATGGAGATGCCGATTGATATTATGATAAAAGTGACCAGCGTGGCACTCTTCGCCGGACGTATGGCCAGCCGCTGCATGAGCATACCGGTCAGGGCCATGGCCGCGACAGAGATCAGCAGGATAAGGGGCAGGGGGAGATGGTATTTATGCAGGGTAACCGCCAGCATAGCCCCCAGCATGACGAATTCGCCCTGGGCGAAATTGATGATTCCGGTGACATTGTAAACGGTGATAAAGCCAACTGCGATCAAGGCGTAGATGACTCCCAGTACCAGACCGGCGATGAGTAATTGCAGCAATTGACCCGGGTCCATTGATTTAGCCTCCATTATGTATTTGATCCGGCATTGAAACAAACAGGTTCTGCCAGACAGGGCCGCAGAACGACGACCATAGTGAGCTGATGGGTAGGATTCAGCCACCGACAACTTCACTGGGGTCATTGCTCTGGGAAGGTGCTTATTATGATAATTGGCCAGTCCAGGCCCTGAAGTTATCAGAGCCTGGGCTGGCTTAAGCGAACTATTTCATCAGTACCCATTTGCCGCCATTGATCTCGATCATGACCAGAGAATCCTGGGATATTCCGCTGTGATCCCGGGCGCTCATCTTGAACACACCGGAGATGCCGGGCTGGTTCATCTTCTCCAGCTCGTCCCGGATCTTGGCCGGGTCGGTGCCAGCCTTTTCGATGGCCTTGCCAATCAGGGCCAGGGCGTCATAGCCATGTCCGCCGAAAGCGGAACGGGGAGAATTGGGAGTTTCATAGGCCTTTATGTACTTGAGCAGGACTGCCTTCTGGGGGTCGCTGTCCGGCAGGGATTCGGCGACCAGCAGTTTGCCGGCGGCGAATACCACGCCATTGGCGGCCGGGCCAGCCAGGTCAATAAAGGTCTTGTTGGCGATGCCGTGGCTGTGTACGATGGGGGTCTTGATGCCGAGATCGGCCGCCTGCTTGGTTATAAGTGATGCACTGGGCGGGATAGCCCAGATGACCATCACATCGGCTCCCGATTTCTTGACACTGGAAAGTTGGGGGGTGAAGTCCACATCGGTAGCACCGAACTTTTCACCGGCTACAATCTGGAGACCGGCCGACTTGGCTACTGCGGTAAATTCGGTAAGGCCGCTGTCGCCATATGCATTATTCAGGGACAGAAAGGCTACCTTCTTGAAATTCTTGGACTTTAAATAGGTGACTATCTTTTCCGCTACGACCGAGTCGTTCTGAGCAGTCTTAAAGATCCATTTACGGTCCGCTATGGGGGTGATGATCTTGATGGAAGCAGCTGCCGAAACCAGAGGGATCTTGGCCGTATTGGCGCTGGGGATCATAGCCATGGTCGTACCGCTCTGACTGGCGCCAGCTACTGCCACGACCTTATCCTCTTCGACCAGTTTCTTGAAATTGAGAACTGCCTTGGTTTCGTCACTTTCATTATCATAGATGATGACTTCGACCGGTCGGCCGTTGATACCGCCGGCATTGTTGATCTGTTTTTTCCACAGTTCTGCTGAGTCGCGTGCCGGGATGCCGAGTGAGGAACCGGGACCGGAGATATCGAAGATCGCACCGATCTTGATGGGTTCTTGGGAGACTTCCTTGGAGGCCTCCGGGGCCGGACTGGATGCCTGCTTGGCGCAGCCGCTCAGGGCTAAGCTGAGCACCAGCAAACAGGCGAGAACTACGAGACCTACTTTCCTACTTTTCCGCCATTGTTGCACATTAACCACCCTTCCATACTACAAAAAATATTAACTTGATGCGGCAAATTATAGCATTAGTGTTTATTCTGAGTCAACAAAAACAAATAAACGCAGATATTCTATATATTCTAATAATATAGAATATTCTTGCAATATAAAATAATAATAATAATAATAATTTTGTTGGAAAAAGCGCGGGTAAGCTGTGGTAAACGTGGGTTTTCATCTGCTGATATATAATTGCTGGCGAGGTCATGCAGGTCTGATTAATAGAGGCAGATGGGAAGAATTGGGGGTGGTACAGAAACAATATATGGATGCCATAAGCCGGTGAAGGGGCTCACGGCATCCATCTCTATTCGCTAAGCACTGCCTGGATGGACTGCAGCAGTTTTTCCTCGGTAACCGGTTTGATGATGAAGTGCTTGGCGCCATTCTTGAGTGACTGCAATATTAGTTTCTTCTGGTCCAATGCACTGATAACGATGATCCTGGCATCGGGAAACCCGGCTACTATCTTACAGATGGCATCACTGCCCGACATCAGAGGCATGCTTATATCCATGGTGACGATATCCGGCTGATGCTGGGAATACAGGTTAAAGGCCTGTTCACCATTGGCTGCTTCTCCGACTATTTCATGACCCGCCCTGGTCAGGAGCATATTTAAACTTCTTCTCATTACTGTTGAGTCATCGGCTATCAAGATTCGGGCCATTCAACATCCTCCCCATTGGCTTGACGATCAAGTAGGGCAATACCAACTGTAAGGCGATAATCGCCGGATTCCATACGAGTATAGGCTATCTGTGAATTGGGGTGTCTTAGCATAAAACCATGATTAGAAACAATGACGGGGCTCTCCAGCGTGACCAGATCTTTTAGCTGTCCCCAGCTTTTCAAGGAAGCACCTATGATAATATTAGCACATTCTGCTAATAAATCAGGATAAAGCAGATCTTTTTCTTCCTCGTCTATTTCGTCCATTACGAAGACGGCAAGCATTCTTTCAACCAGCTTATCATTTAATGCAACAATTGTCATGGCATCAACTGTGCCGTGAATAGTCAGTATTACCGTCGAGTCATCCAGAACCAGGGGGGCGGTATCGCCTGACGAAGAAAAAACCGGGCGTAAATCCAAGCCTGCCTGTCCCAGCATAAAGGTATGGGCACTTTCTTTCAACCCCTCAATAACACTATTGATATAAAAAGCGGGAGTAGGGGCTTCCTGCAGGATGGGCAGCTGAAAGATAAATTCACAACCCTTGCCGGGGCGGCTTTCAACCTGAACGGTACCCTCCAATTTGTCACATTCATTCCGGACGGCCGCCAGACCCAATCCCCGGCCGGAAAGTATGGTGGTTTCTTCCCGGGTGGAAAACTGGTCGGCAAAGATCAGGGGCAGGAGATCTTCATCACGGATATCATCCACCGGCTCGATTATAAGCCCCTGCGCTAACGCCTTGGTCCGCACCTTATTCAGGTCGATGCCGCTTCCGTCGTCACCGATGGTTAGACCGATATAATTATTATTGACAGTAATCTGGCAGCTGATGGTGGCGGCAGGATTCTTGCCCAGAGCCTGTCGCTCATCCGGCTCCTCTATGCCATGATCCAGACTGTTGCGGAATACATGCACCAGAGACTTGGTGAAATCACGGTAATAATCGCCATCCACCATCGTATCATCACCCGTGATTACTACCGGATAGACCTGCTTACCCAGGCGTAGGGCCAGTTTGTCTATGTAATCCGGATAGGACTTCAGCAGTTCCTTGAAGGACTTGTGACGCAGTTGACGGAGGCGGGGCAGCAGGGCCTGACATTGCGCGGGGTTGAGCAGCTTGGAGATATCTGTCTCCAGTTCCCGCAGGCTGTCCTCATTTACCGAGCAGGTTCCCTTGCGCTGCAGCAGGTCCTGGCCGGTAAGATCCCGGATGATCGCCAGGTCCTTTTCCAGGTAGTGATAGAGGTCGAAATCACGCATGAAGCGGAGGAAGCTGTCCAGGTTGTTATATTCACGTCGATTTTCGGTTATTATACTCTCCAATTGGTGCAGGGCTTCGACTACCTGGAATACATCGAACTGACTGAAGTTGCCTTTAAAGGTATGGATGGCGCGCAGGGTCTCCACCACCACGCCGTTAAGCGTCTTTTCCTTGAGCACCAGCTCGGGTAATTCGCAATTGATAAAATAGTCGAAGTCCTCGATGCACTGTACCAGATCGTGGTGGTTGACAATCGATTTTACCACCATAGAGAACATGTTCCGCTCGTCCATCAACTGCTTTTGCAGGGCCCGCTTTTCGGTGATATCGGTCAGTATCACCAGAATAGATCCAGTGGCTTCATCACTGGTGCTGGCTACCTTTTTGAACTCCATACTGATATGCCGTTTGTTGATCACGGTTTCCTCCGGCAGCAGGCTAAGATACAGCCAGCATTTGTTGGGATCCATTTCCTTGAGCACCCGGCAGAAGACCTCATCCATGAAGCTGGACTGCTCATAATTGGATGGATAAAGCAAGGTTGAGAGCTGCTTGCCTGCCGGCTGACCATTGAGGATATCGATGCATTCCCGGCTGAATTCGGGGCGTATCGCCAGATCCTCGCTGAAGGACAAAAAGCCCTGGCCTACATTGTTGAAGAGGTTTTCTAACTGCAAATTGGTCTGGGCCAGGACCTGGTTGCTGTAGGCCAGATTCTGCGCCATGGCTTCCAGTTCCGCATTCTGCACCTCCAGCTTCTGGTTCTGTTCCTCCTGCATTTCGGAGGTTTCCCGCAGTTTCTCCATGCTCTGCTGCAGTGCGTTCTCGGCCCGACTGCGCTCACCGATCTCATTCTGCAAAGATAAAGTCGGTCGCAGATCGCGGGCTACCAGGACAAAGCATACCACGTCATTAAAATCATCGCTGATCGAGGAGATGGAGAGGTGGACCGGAATGCACTGGTCATCACAGCTCTGAAGCTGGGTCTCCTGCTGCAAGCTGGCCGGCTGGTTTTTCAGCCGGGACATGATCTCCCGGAGTAATTTTGGTTCACAAGCGATCTTATCAATGGTGAAATAGAGCAGGTCTTCTTTTTTATAGAGCAGCAAGTCGCCGACCCGGTGATTGATCTCGATTATCTTGCCCTTGATATCCAGCATGATGAGGAGGTCATCAACGCTGTGCACGATCTCGTTGGTGGCGACTACCGGCGTGACGATCATCAGCCGGTATTTGGTGATAGCGAACCACAAGCCGTAGGCCCAGATCAGCCAAATTACCACCGGAATCTTGGGGACGTCGACGAAGCCGATTACCGGCAGCAGAGACTCGTTCAGGAAGGCCAGAAAGGTACCAGATACCGTACAAAAGGCAACGGTTTTCGCCAATCTCTTTTCCCGGTGCAGAGTGGAGGCCTTGCCCCAGCGTAATACTAGCACCACGGCAAGAGTGATATAGGCCACGTAGTAGGAAGTGAAGGCCCAGTACCAGAACGTATTGCCGGAATTCAAGGGGCTCCAGCCGAAGCTGGTCATAAACAGTGTGTTGGCGGTAACCCCCTGACTTAATCCCATGACGGTAAAGGTCAGAGAGGGGATATAAAGCAGAGGCCGAAGAATTGATCTGTTAGGATTATCCCGATCCTCGATCAGTACCAGGGTGAAATGCAGCAGCAGGGTCGGGCCAATAGACCAACCGGGCGCGGACAGTCTGAACCAGAGCCAGGCTACCTTGAAACTGGAGGACGGAAACATAAAGGCAATGCAAAGGGCCCACCAGGCGCAGGACAGGCAGAGTACTATAAAGATTCGGTTGAGCCGGGTGGCCGGCTTAAGCCTCACCGCATAGATTGCCAGATATACATAGACCATGGAAGATATCAGGGTTATTAGCGAAACCGATCCCATGTTTTCTTGAGCCTCCTTGCCGCTTCCCTGAACTATTCAGCATATCGGGGTCTAATTCCTGCCTGATCTTAAGTAAGCATTGAAAAAGGCAGTTAAAGATGGCGTCTCCGGCTCAGTTCAATGCCGGCTGCGATATAATTGCTGACGGACCTCAGGCGAGTAAACGGACATACGATGCACGCGGCGGGTCATTTGGTTGGGGGGCCTGAGCAGCCGCTCCTTCATAGAAGTGAAGAGTTCAGGAGAATTAGCATCCAGGATTATCTCACCATGGGCCAGGAGCAGGGTGGACGCACCAAGGGCCGCCGCTTTGTCATAGGAGGCGGCCATCTGATCGGGAAAGAGAATGGGCAGGGGCAAGCGGTTGTCGCCACGGACATCGCAGATCATGTCGGCAATATATAAAACACCTGATTGCTTATGAAAGAAGATGAGATCATGCAGGGTATGTCCGGGCACATGCAGGGCCTGCCAGTCAGAAAATAGCGGAAGCTGGTCCCCGTCCTCCAGCAGATAGTCGGGGTTGAGGATGCGTTTATAACTCAGGCGCTGCCATCGGCGGTGATTGTGCCAGGCTACGATAAAGGCCATATAGCAGTCGAACACTTGCTGCAGCGCACCGCCCCAGCCGGCATACCAGCGGTCGACATTACGGTGGGCGGCTACGGGAATACCATATTTACGGCGCAGCACCACCGCACCCCCACAATGGTCGGGGTGCATATGCGAAACAGCGATCAGCTTGATATCCTGAAGCGGGCGCTGCAGTCGATCCAGACAATATTGCTCTATCAGCGGCACATCATTATAGCAGCCGGAATCGAGCAGAAGCATCCCGTCAGGATACTCCATCAGAAATATGTTTTCGATATATCCAGAGATCCGGTGCATGGCAAAGGGGGCTGAGCTCATCAACATCGCTCCTTTTGTGGGGTGGGGAAGGGGTTGGATCAAAGCTTTAACTGAGTATGGATCAGGTGAAACGATTCAGTATTACTTATAATGATACTGCCTCTGCCACTTTCCTGCAATTGGATTTGCCTGACGCTTGACATAAGTGGTGTTGCACATTAAAATAAAACATATGAATATATGTTCATATGTTGATTGGGGGTAACGATATGATAGATGAGATGATTGAGACCTGCGCCGAGAGCTGTGTCCACGAGGATAAAATCAGAGCCGTGCAGGCTGATATGCCGGAAATGGAGACTATATATTTGCTGGCTGAGACCTTTAAGACCCTGGGCGATCCCACCCGGATCAAGCTGCTATTTGCTTTGATGCAGCAGGAATTATGTGTATGTGACCTGGCCGCCTTGATCGAGGTATCGGAATCGGCAGTATCCCATCAGTTGAGGGTCCTGCGCGGTCAGAAGCTGGTTCGTTTCCGCCGTGACGGCAAGAACCTCTATTACAGTCTGGATGATGAGCATGTCCGCACCCTATTTGCCCAGGGGCTGGACCACGTAAGGGAGTAAGCTCACGACAGACGAAAGGAAGTTGATATTATGCCCGGTATGTTAATAGATATGGATAAATTGATCGAGACGGGTTCATTGCATGTTGACGGGCTGGACTGTGCCGATTGTGCCGCCAAGGTGGAAAAGGCCGTGCAGGGGTTAGCCGGGGTGGTGGAGGCTCAGTTGCTCCTGGGCAGCGGCGAATTACGCTTCAAGTACAACCCGGCCCTGACCGGGGTACCGCTAGTGATTCAACGGGTGGAGAGCCTGGGCTACGATATTTTGGAAAATCAGGTGGCGGATCCGGAGGCCCTACGGTCGGTCATCCGCCTGGAGGGGCTGGACTGCGCCGATTGCGCCGCTAAGCTGGAGAAACGGATTATGCTGGTACCGGGGGTCAAGGTTGCCCGGGTCAATTTTGCCGCAGGTAAGCTGACCCTGGAGCATAATGATGCCCTGGCCGAGGTAATGCATGTGATAGAAGTTATGGGTTATCGGGGAGTGACGGACAGCAAGACGCTAAGCGCCGTAAGCGTTCCCTTCTGGAAGAGCAATCGCTATATGCAATCAACTCTTATATCCGGTACCTTTTTGCTGCTGGCGGTTGCCCTGGAACTGCTGCACACGGATGCGCTCATCTGGCGGACACTCTATATACTGGCGACCCTGCTGGGGGGCTATCTGCCGGCCCGGGCCGGATGGGCCATGTTGGTCAACGCCCGGGAACTGGATATGAATATGCTGATGAGCGTAGCTGCCCTGGGGGCAGTAGGGCTGGGTCAGTACCAGGAAGCAGCGGTGGTGGTTTTTCTCTTTGCGCTGGGTAACGCCATACAGGCCTATACTTTCGACCGCACCCGCAATTCCATCCGTTCCCTGATGGAACTGGCTCCAGCGGAAGCCCTGGTCAAACGGGGCGAACAGGAATTGATGCTGCCGGTGGAGGAGATCGGTCTTGACGAGATCGTAATAATAAAACCCGGTCAGCGGATTCCGGTAGATGGTGTGGTTTGCCGGGGGCAGTCGGCGGTGAACCAGGCGGCCATCACCGGCGAATCTGTGCCAGTGGTGAAGGGGATCGGGGATCGGGTCTTCGCCGGGACCATCAATGAACGGGGAGCCCTGGAAGTTGAGGTAACCAGTCTGGCGCGGGACAATACGGTAGCCCGCATCATCAATCTGGTGGAAGAAGCCGAGGGGGAGAAGGCCCCGGCGGAACTTTTGATCGACCGATTCTCCCGTTACTATACCCCGATAGTCATGAGTGCCGCCTTGCTGGTGGCGGTCATACCGCCCTTGTTCTTGGGGCAGCCCTGGCACAAATGGTTTTATGAGGCTCTGGGCATGCTGCTGGTGTCATGTCCCTGTGCCCTGGTGATATCGACCCCGGTAGCTATTGTTGCCGCCATTGGCAGCGCCGCCCGTCAGGGGGTCTTGATCAAGGGCGGAGTCTATCTGGAGAAGGCCGGACAGCTCAAGGCAATGGCCTTTGATAAGACCGGTACTCTGACCCGGGGTAAGCCGGAGATAGCTGACATTATGCTGTTTGGAGAGGGAGAGCGGAATGAATTGCTGGCGGTGGCGGCGGCTATTGAATCCAGATCGGAACATCCATTGGGGCAGGCTATTGTTCGTTATGCCCGCGGCCAGGAGATGCCCAATATGTCGGTTCAAGATTTTGAAGCCTTGCCCGGTCAGGGGGTCAGAGCCAGGGTAAACGGTCGCTGGTATTATATCGGCAATCCCGGCTTTATGCGGGGCAAAGCTATTGAGGACAGAGTGACGGCGTTTCTGCACGGGGCGGAAAGTCAGGCGCTGAGCGTGGTTCTGTTGGCGGATGAACAAGGAATTCTGGCGGGGTTTGCGATTGGTGACAGTGTGCGTGAAGAATCGGCCCAGGCTATAGCCAGGCTGCATAAAGCCGGTATCAGTCAAACCATCATGCTGACTGGGGATAATGAAGCTACGGCTCAATCAATTGCGGCTCAGACAGGAATGGATCACTTTCGGGCGGGCTTGTTGCCGGAAGACAAGGTGGCGGCCATGCGTGAACTCCTGCAGGAATATGGCAATGTAGGAATGGTAGGGGATGGGGTGAATGACGCCCCGGCCCTGGCCCTGTCTACGGTGGGGATAGCCATGGGAGTGGCTGGTACTGATGCGGCGCTGGAAACCGCGGATATTGCTCTGATGGGGGATGATCTCTCCCGGCTGGCCTATGTAATCAGGCTGAGCCGAAAATCGCTCAGAATCATCAAAGAGAATATCGCCTTCTCCCTGCTATTCAAAGCTGCCATATTGCTGCTGGTCATACCCGGTTGGCTGACCCTCTGGCTAGCCGTAGTCGGCGACATGGGCACAACCCTGCTGGTTACCCTGAACGGCCTCCGCCTGCTGCGGGTTAGATAAAACCAGGCACGGGGACGGTTCTTATGCCTGGATCTGGATCCAGGCATAAGAACCGTCCCCGTGCCTGGTTTTATCTAATAAGCTTTCCGCAGTCTTGGAGGTCGTAGTCGCCCAGCCCGGAGAGTTCGGTGTGGAAGGCCGGGGAGGTCAGAATCTCCAGGATCGCCTGTATTTGCGGTTTGACCAGGGCCTCCTTTTTTATGACCAGGTCATAGCTCTCCTGCTGCAGGGGGACGAATTCTATTCCTCGTACCTGCAGGGCAGCCTTCTCATGACCCAATCCCACATCAGCTGCACCCCGGGCTACCACGCTGGCTACTGCCAGGTGGGACATTTCCTCGTGGTCATAACCCATGATCTGCAGCCGGTCAATTCCCCGGCGAAATAGTTCTTCATCCAGCAGGACGCGGATGCCGGAACCAGGCTCGCGATTGACCAGTGTTATATCCGGACGGGCCATATCCTCCCAGGTATAAATTCTTTTCGGGTTGCCGGAGGCTACCAAAAAACCTGCCATACGGTTGACTACATGTACCAGTATGGTAGGTATGCCGGGAACCAGACGACGGACAAATGAGGTATTGTAGGTCCTGCTGTCGCCGTCCCAGAGATGCACGGCCGCAATATCGGCACGGTTTTGGTATAAGGCCAGCAGTCCGGCAAAGCTGCCAGTTTGTTGGCGCAACACGCGGCAGCCATGGGGATGGCTTTCCAGATGGCGGCCCAAAATATCGAGGATGGGATCTTGTCCGCAGATGACCAGACTGGCAGTGGCGGTGGAATCGGCTGCCATAGCCGGACTAATTGACGGACCCAGCCTGGAAGTGGCGGCATTAGAAGGTTCCGGGGATCGATGATCCGGTCCCTTGCGGTTTTGGCGGTAAGCCTCCAGATCACCGGTGTCGATTCTGATTTTATTGCCGACCCGATAAGCCGGCAATTCACCCCGTTTGACCATTTCATAAACGGTATATTTGGTGATTTTCAATATGTTGGCCACTTCTTCCGGCGTAAGTGTGGTGTTATCCTTCATTGATGTTCCCCCTTACCGTTTGACAAAAATTTTAACATATCCTACTATTAATTAGTAGTTGGTTTTAGTTAGTTTTTGTTTGCACGAATGCGGTTATGTTATGTTGCATTAACAAACAAAAACTAACAGCGGAAAACTCAAATGGAATGAGGAGGGTGAATATGAGAAAGAGGATTCAATTGTTGGTACCCCTGATGGTGGCAATGCTGCTGCTGATGGGACTGGGCGGATGCGCACTGGCGGCCTCGGGAACCGCAAAAACTGCGGTTGCCGTAATCAGTGCAGGTGATCAGGGAATAATCAGTGTAAATGCGCTTAACGTGCGCTCAGGACCGGGCACTGGTTATAAGGTGGTCGGGGTGGTTAAAAAGGGCGGCGAGGTAACAGTGCAGGCCGTCAAGGGCGCCTGGTACCAGGTGCAGACTAGCACAGGCAAGACTGGCTATGTATATAGCGGATATGTTTCGACCAAGAGTGCCCCGGTCAACCCAACCAAGGTCTCCGAAAAGAGTGCTCCGGTTACTGCCGCGACCCCGGTCGCTCCGGTCAGCCCAACCAAAACCGATAATACCAAACTCAGCGGTGAGCTTTTGGTATCAGCTGCGGCCAGTTTGACGGACGCCATGAATGAACTGACCAAGGTATACAATGCAGAACAAAAGGATGTCAAGATAACTTACAACTTTGGATCTTCCGGTTCTCTGCAGACGCAGATCGAACAGGGGGCTCCGGCCGATATATTCATTTCAGCGGCCACCAAACAGATGAATGCCCTGGACGACAAAGGGCTGATCATCAAGGACACCAAGAAGAACCTCCTCAAGAATCGCATGGTGCTGGTGGTGCCCAAGGATTCCAGCAAGATCAAGGAGTTCAGTGACCTGACCTCAGCCAAGGTTATCGCCCTGGGAGAACCGGAATCAGTTCCGGCCGGCAAATATGGGCAGGAACTGCTGACCAAGCTGGGTCTGTGGGATAAGATCAGTTCCAAGATGGTCTATGCCAAGGATGTACGCCAGGTATTGGCCTATGTAGAGAGCGGCGATGCTGATGCCGGGATCGTATACCGGACTGATGCCCTGATTTCCGACCAGGTAAAGGTAGCCAAGCTGGCGGATGAGAGCCTGCATTCTCCGGTTGTTTATCCGGCCGCGGTGATCAAGGGCACTAAGAACGAAGCTGCAGCCCGTGACTTTGTCAAATTCCTCAATAGTGGTAAGGCTGACGCTGTATTTGATAAATACGGATTTACGGTTATCAAATAGTTAAAAAAGCCGGTCTTTAGTGGATAAACGACAACTAGGCCTTTCGGCAGAAGGGCGACTTTGATAAAACAAAAGTAAGGTTACCTGAATCAGCACCAGTTTGGTTAAGCCAGCTGGTGCTGGTCATTGTATACTGCCCGAAGAGGAGACGATTTGATGGATCTGGTACCGGTATGGATATCAATAAAGACTGCACTGGCCGCCACGGTGTTTACCTTTTTCCTGGGCCTGGCGGCAGCTCGATATATGGCCGGACGGGATTTTAGCGGCAAGAGCCTGGTGGACGGGATTCTCATCCTGCCGCTGGTTTTGCCGCCAACGGTAGTTGGTTTCGGCCTGCTTTGTTTGTTTGGGCGCAACGGACCATTGGGGCAAGTGCTCTTTGCCCTGGGACGGCCGGTGGTTTTTTCCTGGTCGGCCACGGTGATCGCTTCCACGGTGGTTTCCTTTCCCTTGATGTACCAGGCGGCCCGGGCGGCCTTTGAACAGGTCGAACCCAATCTGGAAAACGCCGCTCGCACGCTGGGGGCTTCCGAGTGGCGGGTCTTCTGGAGTGTCAGTGTACCGCTGGCCTGGCCGGGCATTGCTGCCGGGACTGTTCTGGCCTTTGCCCGATCCCTGGGTGAATTCGGAGCCACCCTGATGCTGGCCGGCAATATACCCGGCAAGACGCAGACTATCCCGCTGGCCATTTATTTTGCGGTAGAAGCGGGCAAGAACTCACTGGCCTTGAACTGGGTTCTTATTGTTTTGCTGATTTCACTAATCAGTATTGTTGCGCTTAACTATTGGAAAAAACGCCAATATCCAGGGCCGGTAATGCCGGCTTATTCACCGGAGGGCTCGATCGATGCTGGTAATTGATATCAAAAAACGATTGCCGGAGTTTCAGTTAGAGGCATCATTCCAATTGAATCGTGAAATAATGGCTATATTGGGTCCTTCCGGCTGTGGCAAGACTATGACCCTGAAGTGCATCGCCGGGCTGGAAAAGCCGGACCAAGGGAGCATCGGTCTGGATGATCGAACCTGGTTCAGTTCCGAGCAGCGGATTGACTTGTCCGCGAGGGAACGGCGGGTTGGTTTTGTTTTTCAAAACTACGCGCTGTTTCCGCATATGAGTGTTTTTGATAATGTGGCGTTTGGCCTGCGGGGACTGCCGGCGGGGGAGATCCAGGACCGGGTAAATCGAACCCTGAATAAGCTGGGCATAATAAAACTGGCCAGCCGTTTTCCTACCCGGCTGTCTGGAGGGCAGCAGCAGCGGGTAGCTCTGGCGCGGGCACTGGCCGGCGGACCGGAGGTATTGCTGCTGGACGAACCCTTTTCGGCGCTTGACAGCATGGTAAAAAGACACCTGGAGGATGAATTACTGCGGCTGCAGGATTACTATCAGGGACACATCCTCTATGTTACCCACAACCTGGAGGAGGCCTACCGCCTCAGTTCCCGGATGGCGATATACGAAGCCGGGAAAATTCTGCAGCAAGGAGTGCGCCAGGAGATTATACAGCGACCGGCTAGCCGCCGGGTGGCGGTTTTGACCGGTGCCCGCAATTTAATTACCGGGGTGATCACTTCGGTCGAGGATGAACAGGTGCAGGTCGAGGTGAAAGAATTGGGCAGTCTTTGGATAGAACATTCCGGGAAGGCGCAATGCCAGATCGGACAATCCGTGACCGTAGGCATCCGCCCGGGGCATATCCAACTGGAGCAAAGGGAACCCCGGAATTGTTTTACTATGACCGTTACTGATGTAGTGGAGGAGGTAGCTGGCAGCACCTACCGGCTGCGCCCAGCATCCGGCGGCACCAGGCTTAATCTGGAAGCCAGGAGTATGAGCAGCGCCGACCGGCTGCGCAACGGAGAACCTTGTGAGGTTTACCTGCCATCCTCTCGTTTGTTTATTATCCATGATATAAAATAGATAAAGCAGGAGCTGTTAATTTAAGGAGGTTGCGGGAGGATGTTTGAGCTGGATGTCGCGTTACTGAATAAAGCTGCCGCCAAGCTGGAGACCGGTGAGGATCTGGCGATCATAACGATCCTGGCCGGTACCATGGGTCAGGAATACCGGCCGGGAACCATGATGATCCTGGATCAATATGGTGAGATCATGGGGGGCGATACCGGCCAAGGTATCCCGGAGAATATCCGGCAGGAAGCCCTCAAGTGCATGAGCCGGGGGAGTTCCCGCCAGGTGACTCTGCGCACGGAAACTGGAGTTATTGAGCTCTATATCAAGGCTATTACCAACAAGGAGCAGCTAATAATCGTAGGCTCCGGCAGCCTGGTCCAGGATATTTATCATATTGCCTCCATCCTCGGTTATCATATCATCATTATTGACAATCATCCCGAGACGCTTAATTGGGAAAGATTTCCCCAGGCCGGGGAACTGCTTTTGGGTAATGCGGTCGAACAGCTGGCCACCATCGATATCGATGAGCATACCAGTATCATCATCGCTTCGCACCACCATGAAGCGGATCAACCGGCGCTCCAGGCGGTGGTGACTTCACCCGCTCGCTATATCGGAGTATTAGGCAACAAACGCAAGGTAACCGCGCATTTCAGTAAACTTAACGAGATGGGGATTGCCGAGCACCTGATTGATCGGGTGCATGTCCCAATCGGACTGGACCTGGGCGGGCAAAAGACCGCGGAAATTGCTCTGGCGGTAATGGCCGAGGTGCAGGCCGTCAAATATGGACGCTCGGGAGGATTTTTAACGATAAAGGAGACGAGCCGGGGAATCGAGCGGCGGGAAGAGTTGTTTTAAGCCGTGAGGATAAAGCGTGGCCGGAAAATCAAACATTATGGTCCTTCTCTAAACGGTTCCATTCCCAATTTTCCAGTACGGCATTGATCTCCGCTCCCAGCAGGATTATCATGCTGGAGAGGTAAAGCCAGAGCAGGAGTACGATGAAGGCGCCCAGACTGCCATAGGTACGGGTATAGTTGGCAAAATGGTTTACATAGTAAGCAAAGCCCCAGGAGGTGCCCACCCAGCCCAGGGTGGAAAAGAGCGAACCCGGTATGACTTGCTGCCAGGCGGTCTGGCGGTTGGGGGCATAACGATAAAAAAGTATGAAGACCAGGAACATAACCGACAGGGGTACCAGATAGCGAAAGAGGTCCCAGCTCAGGTGGAATAATCCGGTGAACCCCAGATAAGCGAAGAACATAGCCCCCAGCTGTTTGCCGGCCACCAGCAGAGTCAAGGCCAGTATGATGACCATTACCAAGCCCATCGTAAAGATGATGGAGATTGCCGTGTGCTTCCAGAACGAACGGGATTCCCGTTCTGAATAGGCCTTGTTGACCCCGTGAATCAAGGCATTGACCCCGCTTATTGCTGACCACAGGGTGAAAAGCAAACCGAAGGATAACAAGGTATGGCGTTGGGTGGCCATGGTCTGAGTCACTACATCCCGGACCAAGGCATAGGCAGTCGCCGGTATCAGGCGGGACAGATCATACAAGGCCAGATCACCGGTCAGCGGTGTAAAGCTGAGTAAGGTAAGCAGGAAAATAATGAAAGGGAAGAAAGCCAGGATCAAATAATAGCTCATCTGAGCGCCCAGCGCGGGAATTTCATGAGACTGGAAACGTCCATAAAACTCCAGGACCAGCATCACCCAGCGGCTTTGCTTCAAGCCGGCACCTCCCTACTTTCTTTTCAATATTAAATCTATCATATAATATCTCGTCCCAGGCAAAAAGACTCTTTTTGTCGATAGTAAATCAATCTTGATCTGATAAAGGCATTCCCGTGCGTAATCGGAGACAAACGGGTTATAATTATAATAGAATCCAGAAAAGGAGGATTGGGATTATGAGTAAAGCCAAGATTTTTGTCAGAGAGAGAAATGAGATTAAAGAGGGAGAGAAGAAGCCGCGTTTTGCCATTGTCGGGGTAGCCGGCTGTGACCTTAAGCTCTATGCCAAGCATATACGAAAAATGGAACTGGGGGAGATCGCGGCACAGATCGGAGCCGAAGTCGTTTACCTGAAGGCGGGCAAGGAAGATGAAGAGATCGAGGTTGAAAAATAAAGGGATTAGGAAGGGAGAAATAATATGCCGCTGATTAGGGAGAGGGACAGCAAGCGACTCCACGTAAAGAGCAAATTGATGGGCGAATCCCTGGTCGGCAAGAGCTTCCTGGCTTCCCTGGAATATGGGGAGCCTTTTCGTGCCTTGCCGGATGTTAATGTCATTAAGCTCGGAGGGCAGAGCATAACCGATATCGGGGCTTCTGCCGTTCTGCCGATTGTCAAAGAGATAGTTGATAATGCTGCCCGGCATAAGATGATCATTGCCACCGGGGGTGGCACCCGTTCCCGCCATGTCTATGCCGTGGCCATGGAATTGGGGATGCCGACCGGTGTGATCGCCAAACTGGGGCAGAGCGTATCGGAGCAGAACGCCTTGATGATATCTACCCTGCTGTCACCGCATGGCGGGATCAAGGTGGGACATGATGATATCCCCAAACTGGCCGCCTATTTCCGGCAGGACTGCATTCCAGTGGTGCACGGAATGCCGCCTTATGGCTATTTTGAACACCTTCCTCGCGAGGGCAGGCTGCCTCCTAATCGGACCGATGTGGGTACCTTCCTGATGGCCGAGGTGATCGGGGCCAAACAGTGCATTTTCATCAAGGATGTCGATGGCCTGTACACGGACAACCCCAAGGTTGATCGCGAAGCCAAATTTATCGATCGTATCGGGGCTGCCGAACTGATGGAACGGGATCTGGATGATCTGGTGGTGGAAAGAACCCTGCTGGAGATGATCCTCAATGCCCGGAGCGTGCGCCAGGTTCAGATCATTAACGGACTAAAACCTGGTACGCTGACCCGTGCCCTGAACGGCGAACATGTTGGCACCATCATTTATCAGGATTCCTAGCTGACCAGTTCCATCTTTTCCAGAACCTCCAGTAGTTTCTTGGTATCGATAGGTTTTGAGGCGTAGGCTTCACAGCCGCTGCTAAAGGCTTCCTGCACGGTCTCCGTGTCATTCAGTACCGTGGTCATGATTACCTTGGCCCGTTCTTTTTCTTTCAAACCTTTTTCATCTTCGAGGTGGCGAATGGTGGAGAGGACTTTCAGACCATCCGCCCGGGGCATCATAATGTCCAGGCAGATGAGATCATAGGGATTGCCTTCATCCCAGGCCATCAAAAAGGCGTCCAGCGCTTCGATCCCGTCCACGGTTATATCACAATCCCCATAGACCGAAAGGAACTTGAACAAGAACTTACGGCTGACCAGATCATCTTCTGCAATCAGGATTCTCATATTCATCCATCCTTTCACCTTTGTGCATGGGTATACCAGGTTTGATAATTGTCCTTGAGGGTGTCAAAAGCGGTCACCAAATCCTTGAATATAGGACTGGCCCGGCTGAAATCCGCCTTGCGGGCGGCCAGTTCCAGCTTGAAGGCCAGGTTCTTTATCTGCTCGGCGCTGAGGTATGAGGCTGCCCCTTTGACGGTATGGGCCAGTTTCTCCAGGCCGACATGGTCGCCTATCTTGATGCAGTTGCGCATATTTTCCAGCTTCTGCGTAGAATCGGATAAAAATATCCCCATGGTTTCGTGGACAAAGGCCGCATCCCCGTTGACCCTTTCCAGCAGTGTTCCCATATCCACTGGCTGAAGGGATTCTGCATTTTCAAGCGCGGGCTGCGGGGACGGATGACTGTCGCCGCAGGCACGATTTAGCACCTTCAGCAGTTCCTCCTGGGAAAAGGGTTTGGAGAGATAGAAATCCAGACCGGCGGAAAGATATTTTTCACGATCCCCCCGCAGGGCATGAGCAGTAAGGGCTACTATGGGGGTGTGAATACCCTTGGCTTTTTCCTGACCTCTGATCCGGCGGGTGGTTTCCTCCCCATCAATGACCGGCATCTGCATGTCCATCAGAATAAGATCGTAATGCTGGTTCTGCAGGATATCCAGCGCTTCCTGTCCGTTGGTGGCCACGTCTACATTATGGCCGTGGTTGACCAGCATGCGCCGGGTGACCATCAGACTGACCCGGTCGTCATCGACCATAAGAATATTCAGGAGCGGCAAAGCTTCGCTTTCTGCTGGGATCGCAGGTCGGCTCTGCACCAGGGATTCACCGCGGGTGAAAGGCAGAGAAAAATAAAAGGTGCTGCCGACCCCCGCTTCACTCGCTACCCAGATGTCCCCCCGCATTAGTTTGACCAGTTCGCGGGAGATGGCCAGACCCAGGCCGGTTCCACCGTATTTCCTGGTGGTAGAGCCATCCAACTGATTGAAACCGATAAAGAGTTTTTCCAGGTCTTTTGGTTCGATGCCGATGCCGGAGTCCTCTACCGCAAATAGAAGATTGGCCCGGGTACCGGTTTGTTCCCCACCCAGGCTCACTCTCAGCTTTACACCGCCGCTATCGGTGAATTTCAGACCGTTGGCGATAAGGTTGGTGAGAATCTGCTGCAGGCGCTTGGAATCACCCTGCAGCCAGTCGGGAACTTCGGGATCGATGTGATAATTGAGGAAAAGTCCCCGCTCCTCACTCTGGATGCGCATGACCCGGATCAGATTGTTGATCAGATTGGACAGGCTGAAGGTGTTCTGGTCGATCAGCATCTTCCCGGCCTCGATCTTGGAAAAGTCCAGAATGTCATCGACGATTTTCATCAGGGAGATGGAGCAGGAGCGTATCATCAGGAGGTTGTCCCGCTGTTCTTCATCCAGATGGGTATCCAGAGTAAGCTCGGTCATGCCCAGGATGCCGTTTAGGGGAGTGCGTATCTCGTGGCTGATATTGGCGATGAAGCGATTCTTGGTGCGGTTGGCGTTTTCAGCGGCGTCCCGGGCGCAGGATATGGCCTCTTCCGCCTGTTTGATGCGGGTGATATCACGGAAGGTTGCTACCACACCGATAATTTCATCCTGCTGATCCATGATCGGGGCGATACTGGCGGAAAGATCATGATGCCGGCCATCCCGGGCCCGGATAATACTGTTGGGTTTGAGGCCCATGGTCTCCCCGGTGAGGATGACCGCGGACAAAAAATCGATGATCTCCTCCCCGTTTTCCTTGTCCACCAGACTCCACACCTGCTGCAACCGCTGTCCATGGGCGTCCATGAAGGGCCAGCCGGTTAGCTCCTCGGCTACCCGGTTCATAAATTTTATCCGTCCCGACAGATCAGTAGTGATAATGCCATCACCTATGCTGGCCAGGGTAACATAAAAAAATTCCCGCTCTTTGTGAAATTCTTCTTCCTCTTGCCGGCGCCGGGTTTTTTCGCGGGATTCTCGCAGTTCACGTTCGACTACGGCTACCAGACGATTAAGGTTGTCCTTCATGACATAATCATTGGCCCCGGCACGCATGGCTTGCACCGCGTTCTCTTCGCCGATCCGCCCGGATACAATGATAAAAGGAAGATCGGGATTTGATTCCCGGACCAATCCCAGAGCTTCCGTGCAGCTAAAGCCGGGAAGGTAGTGATCCGCCAGAATGATATCCCAGTCACGCTGATCAAGCTGGTGGAAAAGATCCTCGGCGTTATCCACCCGCAGTGAATTGACCGACCATCCAGCTGAGGTCAGGTTTCTTATCATCAGCTCACTGTCTTCCGGACTGTCTTCGATTACTAGCATCTCCAGCGGGGTGGACATCACATCATCCCCTCTTCATTAGAAACATCACCTTTCAGACAGGCATAGATGGCCTGGGGTATACGGGACAATGCCAACTGTTGTTCGACCGCGCCGATATCATAGGCGATTTTAGGCATACCATAAACTACGCAGGTTTCTTCATTCTGACCAATGGTACGCGCGCCTTTACGGCGCAGGGCCAGCAATCCCTGGGCTCCATCCGCACCCATGCCGGTAAGGATGACTCCTATCATATTTCTGGCGTATTCAAGACAGGAATGGAAGAGGACATCTACCGACGGGCAGTGACCGTTGACCTTTTCCCCCGTTCGGCACTCGACGGTATAAACCCCGCCCTTTTTCTTGAGCCGCATATGCGCATCGCCGGGAGCAATCAACACCCGACCGGGGATCACGCGGTCACCGTCCCGGGCTTCAATTACCTCCATCAGACAGGTGTTATTCAGTCTCTCCGCGTACATTCGTGTAAAGACCGGAGGCATATGCTGCACCACCAGGGTGCCCGGGATACTGCGGGGGAGCATCTTCAGAATCTGGGCGGTGGCTTCAGTGCCGCCAGTGGATGCGCCGATAGCTATCAAGGTATCGTCTCGATTCTGCAAGCTTTTGTCAACCACCCGCTGGGCCACCTCGCTCTTCCAATGTCCTACTTTGGCCGTAGAGGCTATCTTTATCTTTACGTTCAGTTCCTTGATGAGGTTATCCAGGCTGATTCGGTTGTTGGCATCCGGTTTGACTACGAAGTCAACTGCTCCGGCGTGCAGGGCTTCAAAAACCTTGTTGCTCATTCCGCTGACCATGATCGCCGGCAGCGGATACTGAGGCATGAGTTTCTTCAGGAACTCGATGCCATCCATGCGGGGCATTTCGACATCCAGGGTAATTACATCCGGGCGGGTTTGTATAATCAGATCGCGTGCCGAGTAGGGGTCAGAGGCACAGCCCACCACCTCAATACCCGGGTCGCCGCCAACTCCGCGGGCCAGGGCTTCCTGAAATACCAGGGAGTCATCTACAATTAATACCTTGATCTTTTTGTTTCTTATCAATAGCATCTACCCCTTCTGGTACACGGAGGGTTTGACATAGTGATAAGGGATATCATTGCGGTTAAGGGACTCGGATAGTCCGACAAAGAAGTAGCCTCCCTCGGCGGTAGCGTCATAAAAGGATTGGATCAATTTATGACGGGTGCTGCTGTCAAAGTAGATCATTACATTGCGACAGAAGATCAGATGGAATTTCTTTTTAAAGGGGAAGGGCTGGTTCATCAGGTTGTAATGTCGGAAAATTACCTCGTTCTTGATGGAGGGAAGCACCTCCCGGCGCTCACTGTCCAGAGCCTTAAAGTATCGGCGGTGCCAGTTTTCCGGCAGGTGGTCGAGATCTTCCTTGTTATATACTCCGGTTTTGGCCAGTTCCAGGACCCGGGGGGAGATATCAGTAGCCAGTAACCGGGTATCCCAGGTCCCCTTCTGGGCGCCGAAGTATTCGGCGATAACCATGGCCAGAGTATAGGGTTCCTGCCCACTGGAACAACCTGCACTCCAGATCCGCAGATCTTTCTCTTTAAGTTTTTTTACCAGTTCGGGCAGGATGGTGGTTTTTACAAAATCGAAATGAGCGTCTTCCCGCATGAAATAGGTGTGGTTGGTAGTAAGACGGCTAATCAAGGTCTCCAGAGCCTGCCCGCTGGAATCGCTGGAAAGATAGTTCAGAAAGCTGGTGAAATCATTCATACCTTTTTCCTGCAGCACCGTTTGCAGGCGGGCTATTACCAGGTACCGCTTGCTGTCTGGCAGGTTGATGCCGAAATTTTCTTTCAGGAAAGAGGTTAAAAGTTGGTATTCCTGATCAGTAATAGTCAGCATCGTCGTTGGCCTGCTAGTATTTGCCGAATTCATGGTCGTCTAAGGCTATTTGTATCTTGGGCATGGACTGTCTGCCGCCCTCGACTACACTCTTCAACTCTTGATCAGAGCTTGCCTCCAGCCTTTGCAGCATACGGGCGATTTCCGGATGGACATTGTGAAATCCCCCATGCTCACTGCTTGATTTTCTGAGCTTGAAACGGGCTATGCGCCCCTTCAGCAGCTCGGCCTGGCTGGCCAGCTCTTGGGAGGCGGCTGCACTTTCTTCCGAGATGGCGGTGTTCATTTGGATGACATCAGCTACCTGGGTGATACCCTGATTGATCTGGGCGATAGCGGTGGCCTGGTCATTGGAGGCTACTGCTATATCTGCCACCAAATCGGTGACCTGTTTTACCCCGTTGACGATATCACCCAGGGCAGTGGCAGTGGTGCGGGCGATTTGGGTGCCGGTATCCACCTTTTTGATGGAGCCTTCGATCATAACCGTAGTCTCCTTGGCGGCATTGGCGCTGCGAGCGGCCAGGTTTCGGACTTCTTCGGCTACTACGGCAAAGCCTTTGCCCTGCTGCCCGGCCCGGGCGGCTTCTACCGCTGCATTTAGGGCCAGAATGTTGGTTTGGAAGGCGATCTCATCGATTACCTTAATGATCTTGGAGATGTTGTTGGAGGACTCGTTGATCTCCTCCATGGCTCGCAGCATTTCTTGCATCTGCCCGTTGCCCTCGCCGGCCTGTTCGGCAGCCGATATGGCCAGGTCGTTGGCCTGGTTGGCCTTCAAAGCATTCTGCCGGGTTTGGGAGGCAATCTCGGTGATGGAGGCGGTGATCTGTTGTATGGAACTGGCCTGTTCAGTAGCAGCCTGGGATAGGGATTGACTGCCGTCAGATACTTGCCCTGATCCCGAAGCCACCTGCTCAGAGGCGCTGTTAATCTCATCCATGGTGGTATTGAAGGCGAGCAGTATACTGTTGATGGCCTCTTTCATTGCCACAAAATCACCGCGGTAATCCCTGGTAATACACAGGTCCAGGTTGCCCCGCGACATCTCCTGAAGGACCGAAGCGATCTCTTGTACATAGCTATTGAGGGTATCAATGGTATCGTTTAGGGCTTTCTTGATGGCTGCGTGGTCTCCGCGATACTCACCCATAACTTTTTGTTGCAGGTTGCCTTGAGACATCTGGTAGAGTATGGATGAGGCTTCGTTGATCGGTTCAATAACGGCATCCAGGGTATGGTTAACGCCCTCAACGATAGCCCGGAAGTCACCCTGGTGACGGGAAGCGTCGGCCCGGGTCTCGAGCCGGCCTTCTACCGCCGCTTGAGCCAGCAGATTGGCATCGGCGATGAGCAGATTGACGGCGTCGATACAAGTGTTGAGATTGTTCTTGATGGTGTTGAAATCACCGTTGTATTCATCGATAATCTTCGGGGGAATCTTACCCCGGGCAATGCCGTCAATGTATTCGGCGGTTACGTTGATAGGGGTAACCATAGCATCAATCAGGCGGTTAACTCCAGCGATCAGTTGGCCCCAGGCGCCGGGGAAGCTGCCGGCATTGCCGCGGCTTTCCAGGTTGCCCTGTTCAGTGGCGGCGACCAGGGCTAGTATCTCTTCGCTGGCCGCATTGATGGTTTCCAGCATGGCCTTGAGGCTTTGCCCCATGATATCTTTGTCGGATCTGATATTGGCGGTAACGTTCATATTGCCGGCCGCTATATTCTGTGCCAGTGAGGCCTGATCCTTGATGTTTTCCAGCATCTGACCGAAGGAGCGCATAAGTACTCCGATCTCATCCTTGGACGAGGATTCCACCTTGATATCGATGTTGCCTTCAGCCAGTTGGTCGGCGGCATTGACCAACTGATTGATTGGTCGGGTAATTACCCGGGAAATCAAGAGCCCCAGTCCTACGGCCAACAGCACACCCAGAGTGATGAAGATAATCATCTGCCGGGCCGCGCTGGCAGCGGTAGCGGCATTTTGAGTCGCCTGAGCTTTGGCCAACTGTTCGTTGATCACAACCAGTTTATGAATGGCCTGGCGTTCGGTTTCAGCCGCCGCCAGCACCTTGGGGTCGGCTACCAGAGCGGCGGCTTCGGTGCGTTTACCCGCTAAAGCCAGATTGATGATCTGATTCATATAGGGCAGATATCCGGTGCGGGTCTGTTGGAAGTTGGCCATGGCATCCTTTTGCTCCTGGGTGTTGATAGTTTTGTCGTAGAGATCTATCTGTTTACCCAGGACCGTGCGGTCAGTTGTAATTATATCATTGACTTCCTTGGCTTTTTCCAGGCTGGGGGCCAGAGCTATATCACGGGTGGCCGTCATTACCTGTTCGAATTCCGCCTGTATGGTGCTGATATACACCAGTGGTACGGTAGCCTTTTCATAGAGTTGGGTATCTGCAGCAGTTATGGTGTTGATGCTTTTTATGCCCAGATAGCCAACCAGTCCGGTTACCAGAGCTACCAGGATAAAGCCGGATACAAGCTTGACGCCAATCCGCATGTTTGAAAACCATTTCATCGCTCTACCTCCTCTTCCTTTTTCTTTACCAGGAGAACTAGGCTATTTCCGCGAGCCGGTTGAGGTCATCACTGCCCAGGAGTTTTTCGCAATCCAGCAATAGTTTGACGGCATTGCCGACCTTGCCAATCTTATGGATATACTTCTGGTGGAATCCGGCCCGCCCATCCGGGGGATCAACAATCTCTTCGTCGTTAATGTTCAGCACCTCGGTGACATTGTCGACGATCAGACCAACGGACAGGTCGTTGATATCAACCACGATTATACAAGTACGATCATCATATTGACGGGCCTCCTTATTAAAACGGAGGTTGATATCCATCACGGGAATAATCTTTCCACGCAGGTTGATGATACCCTTGATGTAATAGGGAACCTCAGGGACCTCCGTAATGGACTGAATACCTCCGATGATTTCGGTGACAAAGCGAATCTCGATGCCGTATTCCTCCTTGCCCATCATGAAGGTCAAGAACTTGCCTTTTTGAGTGTCTTCTTCCGGTTCAAAAATCTCTTCTTGCTCACTCCTCAATGGATTCACCTCTTTCCTTAACCACCTATTTCGTTGTCAAATGTCTATTAATTTAACAAACCGGATACATCCAGGATCAGGCTTATACTGCCATCACCCAGCAAGGTGCAGCCTGAGATGCCCTTAATGTCATTGTTCTGAAGCTTGATGTAGTTGGGGAGGGGCTTGATGACCACCTGCTGTTCACCCAGCAGGGAGTCGGCCAGCAAACAGACGCTTTCACCGTTATGCTCGACCTGCAGGACGATGCCGTCCTCGATGGTTCGGGCATCAGTTTGAAGATTGTAGAGTTGGTAAAGACGCAGTAGGGGGTGACATTGCCCGCGGATGAAGATTAATTCGTTGCCGTCGGGATCGCAGACCAGTTCGTCCTCTCTCACCAGGAAGGCTTCGCGGATGGAATTGATAGGTATGGTGTAGCGGGACCGGCCGACCTGTATGGTCATCCCGTCGATGATGGCCAGGGTAAGCGGGATCTTTAAAGAGATGGTAGTGCCCTGGTTGGGTACGCTGTCGATCAAAACGCTGCCGCCGATGGTCTGGATATTACGCATTACCACATCCATACCCACTCCGCGGCCGGAGAACTGGGTAACGCCATCACGGGTGGAGAAACCGGGCAGGAATATAAAAGAGAATATCTCCTTTTCAGTGAGTTCTTCTTCCGTCTTATTAGTAAGGCCATGCTCCTGGGCCCGGGACAAAATTTTGGATTTGTCCAGACCCCGGCCATCGTCCTTGACGACGATCCAGACGTCACCTCCAAAGTTGTGGGCCTCGAGAGTCAAATGGCCTTCCGGGCTCTTGCCGGCAGCGATCCGTTCTTCGGGAGTCTCCAGGCCGTGGTCTACCGAGTTGCGGACCAGATGCATCAGGGGATCAGAAATCTGCTCGATGACATTCTTGTCTACTTCAGTTTCGGCCCCGACCAGCTCCAGTCTGACCTGCTTGTTTACCTTGTGGCTCATGTCCCGCACCAGGCGATTCATCTTCTGGAAGGTGTTGGAGAGCGACACCATGCGCAGGGCCATGGCGGTGTCCTGCAGGTCATTGGTGATCTTTTTCAACTGCCGGGCTTCTTTATAAAAGGTATCCAGATTAAGGCCTTCCAGTTCTGGATTTTGGGTTACCATGGCCTGCACAATTACCAGTTCGGCAACCAGATCCATCAACTGGTCCAGTTTGGATACACTGACATTGATCATGGATTGATGGATAGAGGGGGAATGGGCATCCAGCTTTTCTTCGGAAGGTGGGATGGTAGCGGCTGTCGACCCTGGTTGGGCAGGGCGACAGCCGCGGGGTGACCCCGGTTCGTTTTCCGATTCCGGGGAGGCGGGGCGGAGTTCAAAGTGGTTAACAAAAGCGGATTTTTTAAAGAAGCTATCCAGGTCTTCCTGGCTTTGCTGGCTGTTAAAGCATATATAGAATCCTTCACTTCTGATCTGGTCGATCGAAGCGTCACTATCAGCAATGTCATCGGGGAAGTATTTTATATCCCCGGCAATCTCCTTCAGATTGTGTACGATCAAAAAGGCCCGGACATTTTCCATCTGGCAGCTTTCGCTGAAATGAAGCACTGCTTCGTAGCGGGGCCCGTCTTCGGGCTGCGGTCCTCTTTCACCGCCGCTGATGTAAAAAATCTGTTTGGACGGCGCTGGAGGCTCTAGGGTCAGGGATTCATGGCCCGGCTGACTTCCTTTCAGAGCGGCCAGAAATTCTGTGGTTTTCTCGATCAAACTCAGGGGATTGGAACCGGATTCCTCTTCACTGTCGATAAAGGCGACCTCGTTCTTGATATAATCGACACACTCCAAAACCAGGTCGGTGAGCATGGCGTGATCGACTTCGATTCCCGCATGCTCCCTTAAATAATGGAAGAGGTCTTCTGCAACATGAGCCAGAGAAGCAATGTTGTCAAAGAGCATCATGGCAGCAGAACCCTTGATTGTATGCATGATGCGGAATATTTCATTTATCGAGGCATCGAGATTGCTGGACTTTTCACTGCTAATAACTGACTGCTCCAGCTGTTCCAGCTGATTCATGGTTTCGAAAATGAACATATCCAACATAGGTTCTCGTTTTGACTCGCTCAAGTTATGTCACCTCCGAAATGCTCCAGTTACTTCATCAAAATGCACTCGACAATGTGATAGTTAAAGAGGCGGGGGCGAGATCCGTGGGGATTGGACCTGCGTCCCCGCATATTTATGGGAAGGGGGCAAATCTAGCTGATCTTGCGCAGGGTCTCTACTACAAATGATTCCTGGAATGGCTTGACAATGAAGGCGCGGGCTCCGGCCATGATGGCTTCCCGGACATAACTGTCCTGCCCCATGGCGGACACGATCACTACTGCGGAATTGGGATAGGAGGAATGGATCGCTCTGGTCGCGCTTATGCCATCCATTTCCGGCATGGTAAGATCCATAGTCACTATGTCTGGCTGCAGTTCCTCATACATTGATACTGCCTCCAGGCCATTGCTGGCTTCCCCGATTACAGTAAACCCGTTCTTCTCCAGAATCAGACGGATAGTCTTTCGCATGAACATTGCGTCATCAACAACGAGGATTGTTTTCATCGGAATAACCCTCCTTTTGGTTTGAATGACAAATCCATGTGCAGATTCAATGAGTATGATTGTGCATATTTAATGCAATGTTCATGCCAGCAATTGGTAGAGCAGGTTGGACGATGCTCCAAAACCTTATTATTAATGCCAAAGAAGGTAATTAAAATAATTGCCCCTAATCTAATATATGGAAAAGAAGGAAATGTGCTACTCTGGACAAAAATCTGGAGCTTCAATAAGAATGGCTGAATTTAGGTGCATTACTAAAGTGGATACCTAAAACGAAATTATACCAATTTGCAGTGACACCTACACTTTTGTCATACGCTTTTGGAGCTGGAGTCTTTACCCAACCGGTAGGAAAGGGAACGGAGAGACAAGCCGAGATATTTGGCAGTGCGGGTCTTATTGCCATTGTGCATCTCCAGGGCGTGCCGAAGGATGAAATCGGTAAACTCGTCGAGGGGCAGGTTGTCGGGAGGGAGCTGAAAATTGCGCCAGTCCGGTTGGGTCACCAGTTCATTATGAAAGAGAGAGGGATTGTTCCCGTTATTACTCCAGATCATCTTGAGATGCGCCGGGCGCAGTTCGGTATCGTTATTCATCAATACCACCCACTCGATGGTATTCTTCAGTTCACGGATGTTACCGGCCCAGGTGTGATTGATAAGCAGGGAACCGGCCTCCTTGCTGATGGAGGTAAAAGCCTTGCCTTTTTCCTGACTGAACTTTCTGAGGAACATGGCGGCCAGGGGAATGATATCCTCGGGACGCTGGTTCAGCGGCGGCAGGTAGAGGTGCGCAGTATTCAGCCGGAAATAGAGGTCGCGGCGGAATTCCCCCAGGTTGACCTTTTCCTTGATATCGACGTTGGTGGCGCAGATTATGCGCACATTGGTCTTCTTTTTCTTGATGCCGCCTACCCGGTAGAACTCTTTTTCCTGAATTACCCGGAGTAGTTTGGCCTGAAGAACGGAAGGTATCTCAGAGATCTCATCGAGAAACAGGGTCCCGCCTTCGGCCAGTTCAAATTTGCCCTTCTGCCCGCCGGAGAGACCTCCGGAAAAAGCGCCGCTTTCATAACCGAAGAGCTCGCTCTCAAATAGGGTGGGGGATAAGGCGGCGCAGTTGATGTCGACAAAGGGCAGGCTGATATTCTGATCCTGATCCCCGTAATGAATATAGCGGGCGATCATCTCTTTGCCGGTGCCAGTGCTGCCTTCGATAAGTACCGGCATGTTCCGGTCTTCATAAAGGACCCGGGCCTGTTCATAAATGGAGCGCATAGGGGGGGAAGAGATGACGATATCCCCAATGCCCACTATCTTGTAGTAGGCTTGTTTGACGCGGTTAAGCTCTTCCCGGATATCCAGGGTCTCGGCTTCCAGGACATGATTGAATTCGTTAGTCAGACGATGATTCTCCATTTTCAGAGACTGGTGCTCAGCCACGCTGTCGATCAGGGCCAATAGTTCCTTGACGTTGACCGGTTTAAGTATGTAATCGTAGGCTCCGGCGCGCAGAGCTTCCACTGCACTCCCCACATCGGAAAAGGCAGTAAACAAAACGATATCTGCGGTATGATTGGGAAATGAAGAACTGCGCAGGCTGCGCAGCAATTGCAGTCCATCCATATTGGGCATTCTGATGTCGGACAGAACCAGATGGAAATCATGTTCGGCAAATGCAGCCAGGGCTTGCTTGCCATCGCCGGTCTCCACTACCCGGTGCCCCCATTTTTCAAGAAATCTTGCAACATAGTGACGGCTGTCCTGTTCATCATCTACTAAAAGGATATTCATCATAACACCTACCAAATCAAATAGTCGAGGACAGAAGCCTCTGTGTTGCATATATGCAAGTATCCTGCCAGACAACTCAGAATAAAACTAACTTTCATATTTTCAAGTGGTTTCTGACCTCGGTCAGTTCCATTACCGGCAATATAAGACGGAAAGTGGCGCCGCCCTGCTCGTTGTTTGATATCTCCATACTGCCATCCATACGGCTGATGATGGAGTGGACGATGGATAGGCCCAGGCCCATATTGCCTTCCTGTTTGGTGGTGAAGAAGGGATCAAGTATCTGCTGCTGGATTTCTTCATGGATGCCGGTAGCATTGTCCGAGATCTCCATGATGACCTGACCTTGGTGGGCCGAGGTCTTACATAAAATATATTTCTCCCTTCCGCTGACCTGATCCAGAGCCTGTCTGGCATTTTCCAAAAGGTTGATCAATACTTCTTCAATGCGGTTGGCATTTCCTTTAACCGCTGGCAGATCCGGTTGAATATCCACTTGGATGGCTATGCCATGACTGGACAGCTGCCGGCCTATTAGATTAAGGGTATTATTCAAAATGGAATTGAGGTAGCATGCTTCCAGTGCTCCGCCTTTGCCGGTAGTGGCAAAGTTGCGCATATGCTGGATGATATCGGCGATTTTGTTGGCTTGCTGGGCAATGCCCCGATAATTATCCAGGATCTCATCGGCAAACAGCTGCCCGCCCTGTTCCATCCACAAGACTGCACCTTCGGCAATCACCTTGATGGCGTTAAGGGGCTGGGCGATTTCGTGTACTATACCTGCGGACATAGCCGAGAGGGCGGCCAGACGGTTGAGCCGGGCATTGCTTTCCTGTATCTTCAGACGTTCCTGTTCCAGGCGCATCTGTTCACTGATGTCCCGGATCAGGATAATATACTGCCGGAGATGGCCATTTTCATCCACTATGGGGCTTATGGTGGTATTGAAGGAGGCCACGCTGTTTTCCGTCTGTATCTTCTCCACCAGGCCTTGCCAGTAACCCTTTTGGCTGACGGTAGCTAAAACATCATCCACCATTGATTGGAGAGTGAATTGCGGGAAGAGCATTTCATAATCCTGATTAAGCAATTTCTCCGGGGGAATACCAGTTATCTGTACGGAGGCCTGATTGGCCAGCACTATTTTACCATTGCGGTTGATCACCAGCAGCCCTTCGGTAATGCTGTCGAAGATCAGGGTGGAAAGCCGTTCGTGTTCGCGGGCTTTGACCTCGGCCAGGGCCCGGAGCACAGCCGGCCCCAGTCGCTCCAGCCGGCTTTTCAGGACATAATCAGTCGCGCCGCGTTTGAGTGAATCAACTGCCGTCTCTTCGCCCATAACCCCTGAAACGATAATAAAGGGCATAGCCGGAAAGCGGGCCCGGGTCCGCTCCAGAGCGGTCAGGCCGTCGAAATCCGGCAGCCAATAATCCGATATGACCAGATCCGGCCGCTTGTTTAGCTGTTCACAGAATTCATTCCCGTGCTCTGCCCGGGAGAGATCGAAGGCGAACCCGGCTTTTTTAAGTTCACGCAGAATCAGCTCGGCATCCTCATCATTATCTTCGAGTATCAGGATTTGCAGATTGTTATTCATGGACTTGCTCCTAGGTTAAATTTTACTAATTGGACGGCAAGGAAAAATAAAAGGTGGTGCCCTCGCCAAGTTGACTCTCCACCCATATCTTACCGCCATGGCGGTCGATGATCCGTTTGACGATGGCCAGTCCCACTCCGCTGCCGGGAAACTCGGATTCCCGGTGCAGTCGCTTGAACACGCCAAACAGCCGTTGGGCATATTTCATATCAAACCCCACCCCGTTGTCTTTTACATAGTACTGGATCTCATGAGCTTCATTTTCAACGCTGCCAACCTGAATCGAAGCCTGAGTATTTTGGCTGGTAAACTTGAGTGCGTTGGAGATCAGGTTGCTCCAGACTTGTTTGAGCATGGAGGGATTACCATTTATCTCGGGTAGGTTTTCGATCTGTATTTCTATCTTACGGCCGCTCTCGGCGACCAGCAGTTCACCTACTGTCTGTTCCACCAGCTGGTTCATGTCAACCCTGGTTTTATCGCCGGAATTGCGCATAACCAGAGAGAAATTCAGCAAGTCCTGGATGAGCTGCTCCATTTTGTTTACATTGCGCTTGATGATACACAGCAAACGCACGCCCTCTTCGTCGAGCTGCGAACCATATTCTTCATTAAGGATCTTGGCGAATTCACTGATGGCCCGCAGCGGCGCCCGCAGGTCATGACTGACGGTGTAGGAATAGGCTTCGATCTCTTTGTTGATAGCCCGCAGCTGGGCGGTGCGTTCCATGACCCGCTGTTCCAGTTCATTGTTGAGTTGCTGGATGGTAGCCACCGAATTCTTCATTTCCGTAATGTCCTGAAACATGGTGACGAAACGGGAATCCGGAAGACTGTAGGCTGATATGTTGAGCCAGACAGCATAGTCCTGGATATAGTGCTCGAAGTTGACAGTATGCGACATCTTTTCAATACCGTCATAGAGATCGAGCCAGGATCTTATATTATCCTGGTATCCGGGTATCAATTCGCTTAAGGGTCGGTTGATAATATCGCTGCGGGGAATTCTGATCAATCGCTCACAGGCCTCATTGACATCGAGGCACAGCATGTCGGTAATGGCCTGGGCGTCATTGCGGATAGCCTGATGATAGATGACGGCGGAGGGCATGTTTTGAAAGAGCAGCCGATAGCGCTGTTCACTCGCCCGCAGTGAGGCCTCGGTTTTTAGCTGTTCACTGATATCGTGGGCTATGCCGCCCAGCAGAGGTGCTTTGCCCTGGCGGGGTATCCTGAACTTGATCGAATTATAGACTTGCGTCGCCCCGGCCTTATTGGTGACTAATTCAGTGCCTTCCCAATAGCCGGTTTGCATAGCTTTCCGGTCATGATCCACTAAATTGACCGCGGTCTCGGCAGGAAACATTTCCATAGTGGAAATATCCGTAGCATCAAATCCGATAAGTTGCCGGTGATACCGGTTGCTGAACACAATCTCGCTGTTTTCGTTCTTGATAAACACTGCCACCGGGACATTATCCATGAACAGCGAAAAGAGCTCCTGACTCTCCTGCAAGGCCTGCTCGGCTTCCTTGCGGCGGGTTATGTCGAGAAAGGTACAGATGACCTGGTAGGGTTTGGACTCACCGTCATGGAAGATGGGGATGGCATGGCAGAGAACCCAGCGATACTTCTGGTCGGACTTATTGAAGATGCCCACCACGATATTGCGGATCTCCTGGTTACTCTGCAGTACCTGCCTATGCGGCAGTTTTTCCAGTGGAAAGGATGCGCCGTTTTCATATATCATATGCGGCATTCCCGCGGGGAGGCTCAGCAACTCGTCCAAACTGAGCCCCAGGATGTTCTGCGCGGTGAGGTTGGCGTCAAAAATGCGGAAGTCCAGGTTGATATAGACAACCCCCTGGGCTACGCTGTTAAAGAGATTGCGATGTCGGTCCTGGAGCAGCCGCAGTTCCAAATCGACAGAATTTGGCTGGCTCGAATCCTGAGGGGTTGAGGCGACAGGCCGGTCTGAATCCTGATTCAATCCGATATCCCCCTTTAGGTTATTTACTTAACAGGTCCTAAGGCTATCTAATATCAGCGCAGAAGTATAAAAGTGAGACGGAAATTTACATGTTATAGATATGTATAATAAATATATCGAAAATGGGCTTAATTTACCAGTCCTAAAATAACCAATGATTATAGCTCAAATGTTTTTAAGACGTTAATCAAAAGCTTACTGAGTTGTCCGGCGGCTTCCTCAAAGGTGAGCCCGTTTTCCAGGATAAAGGTGGGATTTAAAACGGCTTGAATCGAGGAGGTCATAATAGCAGTCAGAATAGACAGGTTGATATTGCCGGAAAGTGCCAGATAGGGGTTTTGGGATGACAGCATGCCAATAACCTCTTTAATGCGCTGAATCCGGAACTGGTCAATCCTTTGCCATAAATGGGGATAGTATTTCTCCAGATCATACATACTGGTAGGATTTATTATGAACCGTCCCTTGTCAGCCAATAGTTCCAGGGCACTCTTGAGCAGAAGAGCGGGGTCAGTTTCTTTTTGCAGCAATTGCTCCGTATCCGACAAAATCTCCATAGTAAAAGAATCCAGCGTTGATTCTATGATCTCTTCCTTGCTGCGATAGTAGCGATAAAGGGTGCGCTTGCTAATGCCGGCTTCACGAGCCAGCTCATCCACGGTCAGGTGGTAAAAGCCACGCCTCATGGCCAGGCGTCGGCAGGCTTGATTTATTCTATCCGGGATATTTGATGATTTCATATCACACCGCCTTCCTTAAGCGACCTGTTTGCTGAATCTCAGCACGCTGATTGTCAACATCACCAGGGTGAACAAGAGCAGAGCGGTGACCTGACCAATCAGATAGGAAAAGCCGATACCCTTCAGGATAATGCCCCGGATGATATCCAGGTAATAGGTTAAGGGGATGACGAACGTAATATAATAAATAATCTTGGGCATGGCCGCCCGGGGAAACAGGAACCCGGACAACATGATGCTGGGCAGCATCACGAAAAAGGACATCTGAAAGGCCTGCATCTGATTTTCTGCGATGTTGGATATCATCAGCCCCAATCCCAGTGAAGCAGTTATAAAAAACAGGGTCAGCAGATAAAGTTCCACTATACTGCCCCGGATAGGAACATGGAAAAATATTGCCCCCACCAGCAAGGCCACGGTTATCTGCAGATAACCCAGAACGATATAGGGCACGATCTTGCCTATCATCAGTTCATAGGGCCGCAGCGGCGTCACCATTAACTGTTCCAGGGTGCCCTGTTCCCGCTCCCGTACAATAGCTACCGAGGTGATGATAACCATGGTCATGGTGACGATGATACCCAACAGGGCTGGCACCATATAATAGGCGGTTATTCCGTCCGGATTATACCAGGGACGGACCCGCACATCATAAGGGGCGTTATCTACTTTTATTCTCTGGAATAGTACCTGCTGGGATTTGATCAGCCCGATGGCATTGGCGGTGGCTACTGCTTGATTGGCCACCATATTGTCGCTGGCATCGACCAGAACCTGTACCTGAGCCGAGTCACCCCGCTTGACCTGCCTGGTAAAATCCGGGGGTATAATGATGCCGACCTTGGCGGTACCGCGGTCGATACTCTCGGTCACCTGATCATAACTGCCGGCGGCGGAAACCATATCGAAGTAACCGGAGGCAGAAAAGGCGCCCAGCATATCCCGGCTCTCAAAAGAAAGTGACTGATCAAAGACCACGGTGGGGATATGACGGACCTCGGTCTGGATAGCATAACCGAAGAGCAGCAGTTGGACCAGCGGGATCATGAAAATCAGGACCAGGGTGGTACGATCACGCCGCATCTGGATGTATTCCTTTCTCATAATAGCCATGATACGATACATACGGTCACCTGCTTTCTCTGGTTTTGGCCAGGGCGATAAAGACATCCTCCAGGCTTGGAATGATATGGTGAGCTTGCACCCCGGTATACTGTTCCAGCACGTGCTGGTCACTGGCATCACGGACCAGCACGTGCAGCTTGAGTCCATGCAGACTGCATTCTTTAACATAGGGCAAGGCTTTCAGCCTTTCTATCCAGGCTACCGGTTCCGGCAGCTCCAGTTCCAGCATACAGCCCTCCAACACATGGTTGCGAAGATATTCAGGGCTGTCGAGGGCCAGTAAACGTCCCTGGTTAAAAAAGGCGATCTGGTCACAGCGACCGGCTTCGTCCATGAAATGGGTGGAAACGATGACCGTTACCCCTGCTGAAGCCATCTGCCGAATGATATCAAAAAAGGCCCGGCGACTGCTGGGACTGACCCCGCTGGTCGGTTCATCCAGAAAGAGCAGGGCTGGCCGGGATATAAGTGCACAGCTCAAGGCCAGGCGCTGGCGAAAACCGCGGGACAGGGTGGAGACCAAGGCATTTTGGTGCTGCTCCAGTTCCGCCAGTTCCAGCATCTCATGCAGGCGCCGGCGCTGGCCAGGGCCTTTAATCCCATATAGCCCGGCATAGAAACGGAGGTTCTCCATCACGGTCAATTCCGAATACAGGCTGAATTTCTGCGACATATAGCCGATATGGGCCTTGATATCATCACTCTGTTTATGCAAATCATAGCCTAACACCGTGGCTTCCCCGGCACTGGGCACCAATATCCCGGTAAGCATCCGCATGGTGGTAGTCTTGCCTGCCCCATTCGGCCCCAGAAAAGCACACAGCGTACCTTCGCCAATATCCAGGTTTACCCGGTCCACCGCGGTAAAATCACCAAACCGCCGGGTCAATTCTCTTGTGCTGATCGCCACTGCCATCATAAACACCTTCTTAAATGGACGCAGATTTACGCAGATTTATATGATTAACGCAGATCTCTTGTTATGTTGACATCAGAAAAACGGCTTTTTATCAATAACTCAACTTTCGCAGTTGACCGGTTATGCGTAGCAAAGAAACGCAAACTTTCCGGTATGTCATTGCTATGAAAACTCACGTATGTGTCAGTTGTTATGAAAACGGGGGATGATTGCCGCGCTGCGCTCGCAATGACACAATAAATGATTGCCGCCCCGACACCCCACCCTGTCATTACTACGAAAAATCGTGTACTTGTCATTGCTATGAAAAATCACGTATTTGTCATTGCGAGGAGCGTCAGCGACGCGGCAACCTTCCCCGGCCATTTTACGTAAACAAAAAATGGTCTAACGCTTTTCGTTTATCGTAGTGGGTTTATTACCCGTGAGAATTGCGAGCGCAGCGAAGCAATCTATAATAGCTTGGGATATAAAACTTCCCAGTTTTAATTAAAACCGTCCAAGTTGTTTGCTAGCTGCATTTAGAATACAAGATTGCCGCGCTTCGCTCGCAAAGACACTTCAGCAGTTTCTTTACTGTATCGCATTAAGTCAACTGCCAAACATTAATCAATAATGATTTGGTGTCTATATAACTTAATCTAATCATCTAATTCTGCCGCAAGACCACAAAAATAGCGGATTGTATAGCGTTTATTCAATCTGCGTAAATCATAAAAATCTGCGTAAATCTGCGTCTATTCATTTTTCCCCCCAGACTCGGCCAGGAAGATGAAAACATCCTCCATGGAAGGGATGGCGGGTTTGATATCCGCAGCCAGTTGTTTTTCTAACAAAAATGCTTCGATAGCCGGCTGGCCGGTTGCGAAATTTTCCACCAGCAGGCGATAGTGGTCGCCAAAGAAGGTCGAATCCTGGACCGCGGCCAGGGGTTTGAAAAAAGCCGGGTCTTTAATATCCAGGCGAATTTCTAATAAACGCCCGCCGAGGCGCTCCTTTAATGCTGCCGGGCTGTCCGAGGCGACGATCTCGCCCTGGTTGATCAAGGCCACCCGGTGGCATAACTCAGCTTCATCCATATATGGAGTGGACATCAGGATGGTCATGCCTTTGCCATTCAGGTTGTAAAGTATTTGCCAGAACTCCTTGCGCGACTCCGGGTCGACTCCATATGTCGGTTCATCCAGCAGAAGAATAGCCGGACGGGTGATCAAGGCAATAGAAAGGGCGAGCTTCTGCTTCATGCCCCCGGATAATTGCTTCGCCAAACGTGAGGTGAAAGGGGCCAGACGAGTCATATCCAATATCTCATTAGCCCGGTTTCGCACGGTTTCCTGATCCAGGTGATACATGGCAGCAAAGATATCTATGTTTTCACGCACAGTGAGATCAGGGTAAAGGCTGAAACTCTGGGGCATGTAACCCAATTTTTCATGAACAGCCCTGGTTCCGCTGACTCCGTCCAGCCATACCTTGCCCTGGTTGGGGGTGATCAGCCCGCAGAGCATACGTATCAAGGTGGTTTTGCCAGCGCCATCGGGCCCAACCAGACCGAATATCTGCCCGGCTTCCACCTGCAAGCTGACTCCCTTGACCGCCGTCATTTTTCCAAAATGTTTGGTCAAACCATCACATCGAATCATAATAGCCACCTATATAGAAACGTTTTAATAGACGCAGATTTACGCAGATCAAATAATTAACGCAGAATATTTGAACAACAGGTGAACCGCAATTTTCTTACGGAAGTCTAATAATCGCCGGCAAATTAAAAGAATTATCTTGGGGCAATGCAATTTCCCTTGTTAAGGGTATCATTTGCTGATAGAGTTCCGATAAACTAATCAGCGGAAATTATAAAAAATCAGCGTTATCTGCGTCCATTCCGTTCCCATACCCCTGCGTCTATTCGTTCCCCTCAATAAATACCACGTCGGCCGGCATGCCAGGTTTGAGTTCGCCGCCCTTCCCGTCCAGCTTGATTTTGACGGCGAATACAATGTTGGCTCTTTCTTTTTGGGTCTGGATCATCTTGGGAGTATATTCACCCTTGCTGGCAATATTGATGATCTCGCCCTGGTAGGTTTTATCACTGCCACTGACCGTTATCGACACCTTTTGACCCAGCTTGATGCGGGGCAGATCATCGGTGGGGATATAGACCTTGATCCACAAATCAGAAAGATCGGCCAAGGTAGCCAAAGTGGCTGCTGCAGGAACGTACTCACCGGTTTCAAAGTTCTTGGAGATGATAGTGCCGGCATGGGGGGAGTAAACCTGCAGGTCGCTCACCGCACTCTCCGCCGCTTTCAAGGCGGCGCGGGAGCTTTCCACATTGGCGGCTGCGGCTGCGATAGCCTGGGTACGGCTACCTTCCTGCAACAGGCTGAGCCGGTTATTGGCGATATCTACCTGGCGGGCTGCATTGTCGCGGGCCAGTTTGAATTTCTCCCAATCATCGATGGAAATGGCTTTGTTGTCTTTTAATTGACTGGCGCGGGTTAGATCCGCCTCTGCCTGAATTAGGCTGTCCCGGGCGGATTCAACGCTGATTCTCGCTTCAACTATTTCCTGGTTGCGGGCACCGGATTGCAAATCCTTGAGCTGTGCTTCGTAGACCTGCAGGGTCATGGCAGCCTTTTCCCGCTGGGCCAGGATATCTTCCCGGGAGAGCTCGGCTATCAGCTGACCAGCTTTGATGTTCTGGCCTTCCTCGATGGGCAGACGATATATGGTTCCGCTGTTCCGGGCATTCAACTCGATGGTGGTGGCCTCGATGGTACCGCTGGCCTGGAGTCCGGTACTTTGCGTGCTGCTATAATAGCGATAACCATAGAATGATCCCAGCAGCAAAACCAGAAGGATGACCGTCAGGCGGGCCGTTTTCTTCATAACATAATCCCCCCACAATGAATAGTGATGCCATACGTATACTGATTAAACCAAAATAGTATACCTGGTGGTGATTTCATTCTAACACCAAGGTTGTTTGTTGCCAACCATAAAATCGGGTCATGTTGCAGGCAGGGCCAAAAATAAAAGGCGCCACCTAAAAGGTGGCGCCTGGTAATGGATTCTTATTTATGGGTTGCATGATAATGGGTATGCAGCAACTCATGGGATTTGTGTCCCAGCGGTGCCTCCAGGAAGTCTTCATAGATCTTCTTGACTTCCGGATTCTCATGGGACTTGCGCAGGGGCAGACCAGCATCCTCAGCATAGATGGCTTCGATTCTCTCCATCCGCTTGGCGATGGTGGAGGGAATGGGCTGGCCGCCGCCGCCGATACAACCGCCGGGGCAGCACATTACTTCTATGAAATGGTACGGTGAGGTACCGGCTTTTATTTCATCCATGATCTTGCGGGCAGCGCCCAGGGTATTGGCTACCGCGACCTTTACAACGGTGCCATCCAGGTCTACTTCGGCTTCCTTGATGCTGTCGAAGCCGCGCAGCATGGTGAAGTTGACATCTTCCAGGGTCTTTTTGGTTACTACTTCGTAAACGGTACGCAGGGCTGCTTCCATAACACCGCCGGAGGCTCCAAAGATAACGGCAGCACCGGTATACGCGCCCAGTAAGGAGTCAAATACGGAGGGGGCTATCTTATCCCACAACGGTCCACCCATACGCATTAACTTGCCCACTTCACGAGTGGTAAGAACCAGGTCAACATCGCGGTAGCCACTGGCGTTCATTTCCGGACGGGCGGCTTCAAATTTCTTGGCAGTACAGGGCATGATGGAAACGGAATAGATCTTGGAGGGATCTACGCTCATTTTTTCGGCCCAATAGGTCTTGACCAGAGGTCCAAACATCTGCTGGGGTGATTTGCAGGTGGATAGGTGATCCAACTGATCGGGATAGAAGGTTTCAGCGAAGTTGATCCAGCCCGGGCTGCAGGAGGTAATCATCGGCAGGGTACCGCCGGTGGTCAGACGCTGCAGGAGCTCATTGCCTTCTTCCAGTATGGTCAGGTCAGCCGTAAAGTTGGTATGGAATACATAATCAAAGCCCAGGGCTCTGAGGCCAGCCACAAACTTGAGCATATCCAGAGAACCGGTCTGCAGTCCTAATTCCTCGGCAACAGCGACACGGATAGCCGGAGCGATCTGGGTGACGACGATCTTGTCCGGGTCGGCCACAGCGGCCAGGAATTTATCCATTTCTTCGTTTTCGGTAATAGCGCCAACGGGGCATACCAGAGCACATTGTCCGCACATTACACATTTTGTTTCGATTAAGGCTTTGCCGTCCACGGTCTGAGGAATACCGTTGTTTACCTCAAGGGCGCCAACGGTTTGTACATCGTTGCACATTTCCACGCAGCGCAGGCACAGGGTGCACTTGGCCGGATCGCGTACCAGCGACGGGGTGGAGCGGTCTTTGGGCAGTTTCAGCGGTTTGGGTTCTACATCACGAATGATGAGGACTTCAGCCAGAGTCTGCAGTTCACAGTTCTGGTTGCGGGGGCAGTTCAGACAATCCTGGGGATGAACCTGTAGAATTTTCTTCAAATTGGCTTTCTTGGCTGCGATTACGGCCGGGGTGGTAGTTTTAATTACCATTCCGGTGGCTACCGTTTCAGAACAGGCAGTCTTAAGTTCGCCATTGATGTCTACCATACAGACCTTACAGTTGTCTTTAACTTTCAGATCTGGATGGCTGCACAGTGACGGGATCGCAAAACCGACTGCGGCTGCAGCCTGCATTACGGTGGTTCCTTCTGGCACCGAGGCTTTGATGCCATTCACAACTACGTCAACCATATAATACCCCTCTCCCTTTAGTTTTTTCGACTTCTTTCTTCACTAAGTTTATTTTTTGCTTAATCCAGTGTCAAGAAGAAACTAAAGGGTAAGAGAACCTCGCTCAGAGCAGGATTCTCCGATATTCCAGGCCAAAAATCTTGGTTATACCGTATTCCTAATATATACTGTAATGGCATCATGATACTTTTGATGTTGGGGATACCAATATTTCAAGGTTAATTAGGGATTTGTTAAGGTTACCTTCTTGGTTGCTTATTCGCTAAATGTTCTCTGTAAGCGGTTTGGTTCTAGTATAATGAGAATCAGTGCTTAACAGAAGTGGGGTTTTAACAGGTGCAAATACATATACTGGCCAGCGGCAGCACCGGGAACGCGATCTATCTTAATATAGGCCAGGCCAGGATATTGGTGGATGCTGGTATCAGCGCACGCCGTATCGAACAGGGCCTGGCCGCTATCGGTGTAAAGGCCGGAGATCTGGATGCCGTTTTGATTACGCATGAACATAGTGACCATATCAAAGGGTTGGAGGTATTGACCCGTAAACATGAATTGCCCATTTATACACGGGAACGGACCCGGGAGGCCATACCCGGGCAGGAAAAAATGACCGGGTGCAAGTGGCAGAACATAGACCAGGATTTCTCGATAGGTGCGCTTGAAATAAGGGCCTTCGGCATATCGCACGATGCAGCTGATCCGGTAGGATTTTGTTTTCACTATAAACAGTACAAATGGGTGATAGTAACCGATCTGGGTATCGTTACGCCGGGCGTGGAGAAAGCCTTAAGTGGAGCTGACCTGGCCGTGCTGGAATCGAATCATGACCCGGATTTATTAAAGAACGGGCCGTACCCGTCCTTTTTAAAACAGCGCATTTTGGGGAAACAAGGCCATCTGTCCAATCAGGACACGGCGGCTCTGCTCTGTCGCATTGCACCGCTTAAAAGAATGCAGGTGTTCCTGGCCCATCTGAGTCAACAGAATAACCGGCCGCAGCTGGCTGAACAGACGGTTACGGCTATTCTGGCCCGGCAGGGATGCCAGGCCGGCGAGGATATAATCCTGCATCGCACTCATCCCGATGCGGCAGTCGGGCTGTCCTTTTGATCAACGAAACTGAAGGTGAGGATGACAATGAAGCCCAGACAAATCGTATTATGCGGTCTGATAGTCACAGCCCTGTGCACTGCTCTGCTGGTAAGCGATTATGTACCAGCTCTGGTGGTGGGATTCTTTGCTTTGGGGTTGGGTTTGGTTCTTTCCTATTATATTGCTCTGAGCCAGCAAAGAGGGAATTTGATCGGAGCCATTGAAACCCGGGACCGGCTCCTGGAGAAGATCTCGGCGGCGGAGGATACCCGGGGTGCCCTGCGCCAGTTGTGTATATGGTCCAACTGGCTGGTGGGCGGTGAAGACGCTTTGCTGTGGCTGGAGGGCAAAGGTGTAATTGCCGAAACCACGCCTGGCGGAGGTGAGAAGTGGACGTTGCTGGCGGAGGGAATCGAATATGAAGCTCCGGTCTTCATTTTAGACAGTCAAAAGGTTGCTCTTAAGCTGCCAGGATTGCCCCAGCCGGTTTGGGAAGAATTGCTGGTGGTAAATGACACCTTAAACGAAGGCCGCCGTCTGGTGCTGTTTCTGCTCAACCCGGGGCAGAAGTCAGGTCAGGAGGCGGCGCTTTTCCGGCTGCTGCACGACACCAGATATATACTGGAGCGTGAACTGGGAGCACGGGGACTAGCCGATGAGTACCAGAAACTGCTGGGGATAGCGATAAATGCGACAGAACCCGGTGAGTTTTTTCACGGGCACGCGCAGAGGGTACAGGAGTTGGCCTTGGCTATTGGTAACTGTTTGCGCTTGCAGGAAGAGGAGAGCAAGGTCCTGCAATATGCGGCCATCCTTCATGATATCGGCAAGGCAATGAACCCGGAGGAGGACGGGAGTCTTAAGGCCAATGCCCTGGAAAGCGAAGTGCCGGAAGCTGATGAAAAACCGGCTGCCCGCGATCATGCCAGTCTGGGGGCCGCTTTGATACCTGATGATGGGTTTTGGCATGATGTACGGGAGGCGGTGTTATATCACCATGAGCGTTACGACGGCAGCGGCTTTCCCGCGGGCCTGAAACATTACGATATCCCGCTGGCTGCCCGCATCATCGCGGTGGCAGATATCTACGATGCCTTGACCGTTCTGGCCCCGGAGGAGGAGCGCCTTAGTGCTGAGTCAGCATTGGGGGCTATTAAAAGGGGCACCGGCATTTGGTTCGATCCCCTGGCAGTTGTGGCCCTGGAGGAGCTTTTCGATACAGTCAAACCCTAAAGATGTTGAACAAACCCGCTTAGGTTCATCGAAACCGCGGACCTCCATGATCACGAAGCTGGTCACCGTTAGTTGGATGAAAAGCCATGTGTTACTTGGTCTCTACCCGATATGTACAAGTGAGTAATTTGTTCTCAGGTCAGGCTTGCTATCATTAGAACTAAAGCTATCAGGGAAACTTTTCGAAAATAATATAATAAGGCAAGTTATCGAATGGAAGATGATCTGAAAGGGGTTACACAATTGCACGGTAAGCTGCGAATCAATATATCGATAATTATAATTTTGGCTTTATCCTTTATTGGGGCGGCATGGGGCTGGATTGCCCCGGACCAAGCCATGGCAGCTTCTGCTTCCGCTTTAAGCATATTTCCCACGGAAGGTTCACGGGAAGGCGGCGAAAGCGTCGTTATTCAGGGAGGGCCTTTTACAAACAGTACCATAACGGTTACCCGGCCAACCGGGGCCACCGGCGGCACCTATGATATTACCCTGCCGATAGTAGTGGCTAAGGATTGGGATAATCTAAAGGACCCTGCTGACAATGCCTTGTTAACCAACAAACCCTGGCCGCAGGTAGACCTGCCCGGCGGTATTACAGTCATCCTCAAGAACAATTTGGTACAAGTCAGTATCGTGAAAGCCGGGGTCACCTACCAAGCTTCTTACGCCTATAACCTGGGTACTCCGATATATATCAATACCGGAGATCTGGTCAGCAGCAACGGTTTTTACCCTTACGCGGAATTAATTAAAATCAGCGATGACAGTACCAGTGCAGCAGCCGGAAGCCAGTACCTTTATGCTGAAGCGGGTTATGCCAGATGGGCCAGTATAAGATCGGACAACCCCAAAATCATAGATTTAAAAACCCCGGCATATTACACGGCTGGTTCGGTTCAAATCGAGATCAGAAATAATATTGCTGTTGCCACATCGGAAGCGTTTACCGGTACGTTCACCTATTATACTCCCGTGAGCAACCCTCAGATTACCAATGTTCTGAGAGAAGGGCAGGCTATATCCACCGAGGTGGTGAATGGCAGTACGATAAAACCCGTAAAGGTCAATTACAAAGGCGGAAATACGGTCACAATCGCAGGAACGGATTTTCGTGAGAATTTGACGGTTAAAATAGGCGATTTATACACCGTAGCAGCGTCGGCCATCAATACGGAAATCTCCGGGCAAATCAGCTTTGTGGTGCCAACAGCGACCACGGATGTGATTGGACGTTTACTGACCCTGCAGGTGTTGAATGCTGATGGCGGGCTGGCCCTATCGACTGAACTCAACCCACCGGTTTATCTGCAGTACACCAAGGGAGATATTACCCCCTCTATTACGAAGGTCAGTCCTGCCATGGGTTTTGCCTGTGGGGGCGGCAAGATTACCATTGAAGGCAAAAATTTTCGTCAGGAAGGGGAGATCGCAGGCTATAGCGGCAAATTGATGGTCTCCTTTGGTGGAGTCAAGGTTCCGGACAGCGATCTTAGCTTTGTTGACGATAAGAAGCTGGTGGTAACTGTACCCAGCAATACTGCGGGAAGCAAAAACCTGGTGGTGGAGAACCCCGATGGGGAGTTAGCGGTCCTTAGCAGTGGCTATACCTGCATAAGTATGCCGGTAATTACCGGCATCCAGATAACAAATGCCAATGTAACCAACAGCATAAATCAAGTAAGTCTCAGCGGAGGGCAGGAAGTTATCATCAAAGGAACCGGGTTCATGACTGGAGCCAAAATAGTATTCGGGGCTGGGGAACCGCAAATTATCTCAGCCAGTAGCACCAGTGCCAGCTTTATATATCTGCCCCGGGATACCAACCTGGATTTAACGTATAACCGCTTTACCTATCAAGGCGGTACTGAATGGCCCGTGGTTTTTGTTGACAGCCGTACGCTGAAGGTTACGGTCCCGGCAGGCCAACTGAGCGGGTCGGGGATAATGGTCGTCAACTCGGATTTGGGTGCCAGCGAGCTATATAAAGATATCAGCTATACCATAGAGGAACTGCCTACAGTTACTAATGTAAAGGCAGAATTATGTAACGACCAGGCTATCAAAATCCATTGGAGTGCAGTAGCCGGTGCTACTTACTATGAGGTATATTTTGAGGCTGACGGTGATGATCCTGAAATATTGGGAACTACCAAAGATAATAGCATGGTTTTTGAAAAATACAGCAATCGTACCAGTTACCGCTTCCAGGTCAAGGCTCGCAATGATAGTGGCGTTTCACTGGCCTCGGGATATAGCAATCAAATCTTTGCCTACCAGCATGGCCGGGAAGACAATGACGGAGCCATATCCCAAAAAACCACTACCAGCAGACTTGGCTCGCAAGCCCTGGTAAATATCGGGCAGGCAGACAACGACTCCGGGCTCCTCACCGTGAATCTGCAGAAGGAGCTGGTCGGGGTAAAAGAAACGGTTATCGCCATCCCGGCAGGGTTGATTCGCGGCAGCCAGTCCAAGGATATTCAAGTGATCGGGCCGGATTTCAGGTTAAAGTTTAATACCCGGGTCTTCCGTAAAGAGATGTCATCCAGTGAGTTGACCGGATTCGACAACGGGGTGCGTTTTAGACTGGCGGTTGCGGCAACACCAGGCGAAAAGGGGATAACCGTTGTTTCGCAGGCTTATAATTTGACGGCATATGCCTATACCGGCAGCGAGCAAAGACTATTGGAAAACCTTGATGGCAATATACAGCTTGATCTGTATAGCAACCCGGCCAAAACCAAACTGGCTAATACGCAGAATATGAGGCTGGTACGCTGGCAAGACAGCCGGGATGGGGCAAAGCATGAGTGGGTTAATACCGGCGGTAATATTGATGCCTCCGCAGGTAAGGGGTCGTTTAATATCAACCGGCTGGGAATATACGCGATAATTGCGGACAGGAGGTAACTCGGTGAAAAGATTTTGGGTATTGATTTTGATAGGTCTCGTCGTATTCAGCGGGTTACCGCTGGCGGTTGCTGCTACCAGCACCACGACTGGGAGCAGTTTTGGCGGTTATATCAAAGCGTTAAATACAACTACCGACAGCCTGAAAGTTACGGTTGCCACCAAGCTGTCGCTGGAGAAATATGATGGCAATGTGGCAGAGTTATCATTTGCCAAGCCTGTCAGCCTGAGCATCGATGGAATACCAGTGAAGATTACTGAATTTTTGCCCGGTATGGAAGTCTGGGGTGAATTAAGCAATAACCAGATCAAAAGCATGCAAGGGCTGTCCGCCAGCAATCCCGGGTATATCAGTCCGCAAACGCTGGTGAGGCGTGGTATGATAACCAAGATCGAGTCAGAGCGGATTACTATAAAGCAGCCAGATGGCAAGACCGTGAGTTATTCCGTTACGCCGGCGACCGTCTTTATGAGAGAGTCCAAAAACATCGATTTAGCTGATGTTTATGCCGGAGATCAGGCCAAGTTATACTTTGATGACATTGATGCCACATCCTTAAGCCGGGTAGAACTCGAGGGGGCATCGGTGGTAGTGCAGAATCTTCTGCGCGGCCAGTTGAATCAGGTTGACGAAGTGGGGAAGAATATCGGTTTCAAAGAGGTCAAGGTCTGGAAAAATGGAGCGTGGGAAACCTATCAGCCGACGCTTACTCTACCCTATAATGTCAATTCACCGGTATATACCTCCGGGCAGCTTATTCCGGCCAAAAATCTCAAACAATACCGGGGGAAAACCGTTTATATGGCCATAAGCAACAAGCTGGGGCGGGACCGGGTGGAAAAGATGGTGATCAACAGCAAGTATGAAACCACCTACAAAGAAAAAATTGAACATATCAACTGGTACGGAGAGGCTTTGGAACTGGCCAATAAACGCAACCTGACCTTTAACCAGGGTACGATTATTATAAATAATAACCGCCTTATGGATGCTGAAGCCCTTGATACAGGGATGGACACTGTTCTCGTAGCTGACAGCAAGGGGATGGCTAATGTAATAAACGTTTTGGATTCTGCTGTAAACAACAATTCCAACGGTCAGCATAATATCTATCTGGGCAGGTTGGATAAGATCGCTGAACAGGAGTTAACTATAGTATTATCTGCTACTTTGGAAAACAATCGTATGCAAAAATCCTCTGGGGAGGAAACCCTGCTGGTTTGTGACGATACGGTCTTTTTCGATGCTGATAACAACAAGACTTTGAATCTCAGTGATTTTAAAAAGGGTAATTATGCAGTTGACGGGGGGACCGCCTATGCCCAGGCTAACAACCTGAAAGATTGGTATGGATATATATACACCGATGGCGACATGGTCATATCTGCCGCGATAAAAGCCCAGCTCGATACCTACTCTTTGCTCAGGGTCAGCACCGCAACCGTGGCTAAAATAAGTGATGGCACATATTTGGAGCTAAGCGACGTAAAAGACTGGAGTTCCAAGAACGAGGAGTGGATGCTGAGAAGCAATAACCTCAATCTGGTGATCAACCAAGCTGCGATTGTTCGCAATGGTAAGGTTATAAATGATGAAGACTTGAGAGTCGGTGAACGCCTGTACCTGGTAAGGGACGATGTATATGGCAAAATGCTGATCGTAAAATAAACCGTATGTGTATTAGATGGAGGTTTTCATGAAACGCATAGTGGTTATGCTCCTGATAGTGATAGATTTACTGGTATTTTCCCAGTTTGCTTTGTCAGCTCCCCTGGATATCTCGGGCGGGGTAAATGATGAGTATACCTATTCCGAAATGGTCTTTGTTTCGGGGAAGCCGATAAAATTCAGCGGAACCTTTAAGTTGAGCGAAAAAGAGACGGATAAGCTGAAAACCGTATCCTGTAAATTCAGCTTGATCCCGGAGGATAAGACCATCAAGGGTAAATTGGAAAGAAAGGTAAACTATCAGGTAAGCTATACCAAACACAGCGATAAGGGTCAGACCGTGGGCCAGGGTGTGGTTAAAAGCTACAGCGAAGACATCACCATCGATAAAGATAAATACGCCCTGGAGGATTATCAGTATTCCCAGTCCGATGTTATTGATAATTGTCCGGCATCCAATTTCTATTCCGGCACCCTGCAAGCGCGTAAAACCTATTCTCTTAACAAGGATAAGGGGCAGGTCATTCTTGAAATCAGCGGGGGTGATGTGGGTTACAGCAACTTCTGGGGTAACACTGAGACCCAACTCCTGGATTATAACCTGGATGCTTACCGGGACATCACGGCCAATGCCAAAACCACCAGGGTAACCTGGCAGGGCACGGTTGCGGTTACGTTATCGGGCAGCACCGCTAAAACCCTGACCTATGATGATAATACGGCCGATTTGTCGAGTTTTTCCGGAGGGTATATGCGTATTACCAACAGCGAAATGACCAGCCGCTACGATTATGATCTGCCGGTAATGAAGGCAGCCACCAACACGGCACCGGAAACCCCGGACACTTCAGCCAGAAACCGCAATGCTGTCTCAATTGCCACCAACCGTCTGCCCCAGATCGAACGCTTACTCATCCCCAAATTCAGGGATACGGGCGGACACTGGGCGGAAGATGATATCAACCAGCTTTACTCGCTAAACATTTTTGAAGGGAAACCCCAATTCTTTTTACCGGATGTTCCGATGACCCGTCTGGATTTTGTTTTGGCAGTGGTCAAGGCTACCAATATGAGACCGGATCAGCCGGTCAAGAAAACTACTGCCAAAGCCAGCACAGAGCTATCGCCCTTTACTGATCTGAAAAGCACTGATCCCAACTATAGTTATGTAAAAGAGGCTTTGGACAAGGGCATAATAAGCCAGTCGCAGGAATTCATGCCCAACAATCCAGTAACCAGAGCTCAGGCCATTTCTATTCTGATCAGAGCGCTGGGCTTTCAGAGCAAAGCACCGGCGCTCGGATACAATACTGCGTTTGCCGATGATTCAAGTATACCTTCCTGGAGCAAGGACTGCATATACGTGGCCCGTGAGATCGGTATCATTGAAGGCGATGCCCATAACCATGTTAATGCCAACCGGGTAATGACCCGAGCTGAGGCTTCGGTGATGTTGAATAAATTCCTGGGCTTTTTGCAGAAGGATTTGACCAAGGATTACCGGGATAACATAGTTTTGTACAAGTAAAAAGGTCATGTCCGCAGTGTCAATAAACGCGCATAGCTAAACCGCAAAGCCCCGCATAATCAACGTACCATGGATATGTTGATTATGCGGGGCTTACTCATTTAACCACATACTCTTTGGGCATAGCCTGAGTATTCTCTCCCCGTTTAAACGCTGATTACTTGGTCAGATAGATCAGGTGGTTGTTAGCATCCCAGTCGGTAGTAAACCCCAGCGCCTCGGTTACGAAGCGGAGCGGTATCATGGTACGGTTATTAGTGATTTCCGGTGCAACATCCATCAGATAACTCTGGCCATTCTTAACAATGACTTTATAGCCGATCGTCAATTCAATTTGATTATTATCCAGCGCAGCAGAAACTTTTCTAAGCTTCGAGTCCCAGTTTACGCTGCTGGCTCCCAGCGCATCCAGGAGTGCACGATACGGCAGGAAGGTACGTCCATTCTTGATATATGGCTGCACCTCAAAATTGAGGTATTGGCCGTTCAAGACGACCAGCGGATGATTCGCCGTGCCGCTGAGGGGATTTAATGAACCGGAGGAACTGGAACTGGTTTGTGAACCCCTGGTTTTGAAAGACCAGGTGGTGCTATTGATATGATATCCATCATAATCCTGTATATCACTGGTCGCGTGTACTGCGTATTCTGAATTGGGTTGCAGATCGTAGTCCGGGGTAAGGGTTACCGTTCGCGATGAAGTATAATAAGAAACCGCCCCCGGTACTCGGGAACCATTACGGGTCAGATATATATTATCGCTGTCGATAGACGATGTATACATGGCTTTGTCAAAGCGGAAGGTGATGGAGGCATCCAATGCCACGTTACTGGCATCCCGGTCCGGATTGCGATCGTAAACCGCGGCACGGTAGTCTTCAGCATAATGATTATCATCTTCTTCATCTTCGTCTTCACTATAGGCGCCGGTAGTAAAGCTCCATACCACCGGGGTAATACTGTTACCGGAGTAATCTTCTATAGCACTGCTCAGGGTTACAGTATAAGTGGTATAAGATTTCAGATCATTGGATGGAGTTATGGTTACCTGATAATTATTGGAATTGTAGCTTACACTGCAGGTCATGGCGGTCCCGCTGCTGTTGGTCAGATAAATATTGCTGCGGCTAATGGTAGATGAATTCATCCGGGTATTGAATCGATAGGTTATATCGGTATCCAGGGCAACACCGGTGGTATTGGGGTAAGGGTAGGCGGAACCGTTGCCGATATAGCCGGTATTAGCTGTAGTGAACGTCCAGGAAGAAGCCGTCACGCTATTACCGTAAACATCCTTGATGGAGTTGCTAACATTAATCGTATAGGTAGTATAGTTCAACAGCTGGTTAGTGGGGGTTATACTGACCCAGTTGGTGGTGTTTTCATAGGTTACACTGGCTGGAATAGAACTTCCGCCCAGGCTGAGGTATGCGGTACTGCTGCTTATGGTTGATGATTCCATTACACCATTGAATTGAAAGCGGATAACCTTGGAGGCAGCCACTCCGGTAGCACCGGCAACCGGATCACGGCTGATAATGGCTGTGTTGCCCGAAGCAGTACTTGTGGTACCAACCGTTGTGAAATACCAACTGGCAGCAGTCATTGCCACACCGTTGCTGCCTTTTACCGCTGATGATAGCTGTACGGTGTATTTAGTACCGGCGTCCAGTCGGGTGAAAGGGATAATATTTATGGTGCGAGTGACAGATTGATATGTTATGGGTTGGATGGCAACACTGCCGCTGCCGGTCTTTTGCAGGGTAATGTTGGTGTTGTTTAAAGTGTTAGCATCCATATCCGCGCTAAAGGTGATGCTGATCAAGGCATTGGGTGATACATCCATACAGTAAGCTTCTGGTGTTCGACTGATGATAGTGGGTTGATCGGCAGACCGGGTAGTAAAACTCAGGGTAGTGGCAACCATGGTTTGCCCGCTAAGATCGCGCAGGGCATAGGCTCCATTGTTTATGATATTTAGATGATAAGTGCTCAGATAGGCTAGATTAGCAGTGGGAACAATAGTAAGCGTGGCTGCCCCCGAACTATTGCTCAGGTTCAAGGTGGCAGATACTTTATTCCCTGTACTGTCAGTTAAAAAAACCGTATTATTATTTACAGATGAGGAATCCACATTCTTATTGAAAACAAGCCTTAATGAAGGATTGATCGATACGTTAGTATCACCGTTGGCCGGGCTGGCGGAGCTCACCTGCAAGCGGTTCGTATAGTTGACGGTAGTAAATGTCAGGGTATAGTCAGGTATGCTGTTTCCCGTCATGTCAGTTAAATCATTAATGTTCAGCGTGTAGGTGGATGCATTATACAAGCTGCTTACCGGATCTATTGTGAGGGTGGTTTTACCGCCGACCACCTGGTACTGGAAGTTGTTTAAGGATACCGGTATGCCAAAGGCATCAGTTAATAATATATTGCTGTTGTTAAAGGTATTGGCATTAACTTCTTCATTAAAATATATTATCATACTGTCATCAATACCGCAGGAGGTACTGCCTGCGGTCGGATAAGTAGCGGATACCGCCGCCATCACTGGAGTTTGATACAATAAAGTTACAATGGCCAGACCAATAATCCAACAAGTAATTTGAAGCAGGCCGGGCCATAACAGCGATTGGTTATGTTTATGCATAATTATTCATCTCCCTTAATAGACCGAAGTAAATATCTTATTATAACATCGATATATGATGCTATAAACTTAATAATATCATAGGTATAGCCCAAATTTGATAATTGGATGGGATGTTGATGAAAAAGTATCTGTTTTTGGGATTAGCTGTTTTTATGGGAGTTGTTATGGCTGCCGCGGTTTTTTACTATAACAACTTTCTTCATCCTGCTGCTCCCAAATCGGCGGACTTGAAGAGCCGGCAGGCCCATATCTTTCCCGCCGGCCAGACCCTCTATCAGATGGGCCTCTATTTGGATCTTAACAATCGGATGCTTTATGGAACCAATAAACTGCACCTGATCAACAACAGCGGGCAGATTATGGATGAGTTGTGGTTTACCGCCTATCCCAATGCTTTTACCTATGCAAATGACAGCCCGGCCCCGGATTCCGCCTACTACGACGGGTTCAATCCCGGCGGCATGGAATTCGATTATTTCAAGGTAAACGGCATAAGCATGGCTTGCCAGACCCAGGGCATTGCGGTGCGGGTGCCCCTGACCGAGAGTATCAAACCCGGTCAGCCGTTTGATCTGGAGGTGAAATACCGGACCAGGATCCCCCGAATGGCCTATCGTTTCGGCAGCAAGGACGGCGTCTTTATGTTGTCTTATGCCTACCCGATTTTAAACGTATTGGATTCAGGCGGCTGGCATAAATCCTATAACTCCAAATATGGCGATCCCTTCTGTCTGGCCAGTGCCAATTATCTGGTACGCCTCAACCTGCCCGATGGCTATGATTTTGCCTCGCCAGGGGTGGTGACCGACGCTCTGGCCGAAGATAACGGCCGGCAATCCTTCCTTATAAAGGCGGAAAACATACGTGACTTTTCCCTGGCGGTAATGTATGATTACAAAGAAATAGGCCAGCAGGTAGAGGCCATAAATGTCAAGTGTTACTACCCGGCAACCGGTGCCGGCCCCGGGCACAGCATCCTTCAGCAGAGTTATGAGATGCTCAGTTATTATTCCGACATTTTTGGCAACAACTATCCCTACCCCGATTTTAAGGTTGTATTCGTTCCCATGCAGGGCTTAACCAGTTGTGAGCATTCTGGCCTGATCTTTCTCAGCGATGATCTGATCGAATCCTTCCGCCAGCAGGAGTATAATTATTTCTTCCTGGCCCATGAGATATCTCATCAATGGTGGTATGCGCTGGTGGGCAGTGACCAGTTGAAAGAACCCTGGCTGGACGAAGGTCTGGCTAATTGGTCCGCCTATAAATATCTGGCCACCACCCGGGGCATGAAAACGCCGGCTTCGGGGAAAAGCCTTGATCGTTTAAACCTTGAACGAGAGTTGAATGATATTAAATCAGCCGAGGATTATTCCCGGATTGCTTATAGCGGGGGAGAAGACTTCTGGTTTGACCTGGAAAAGAAATTGGGAACCCGGAAGGTAAATACCATTCTCAAACGCTATGTCAGGGATTGTAAGGGCAGTATAGCAACTGGCCAGGATGTGCGGAATATAATCGATGAGGAATCCAATCGGGATATGAGCAAATTCTATCAACCCTGGTTTCAGCAATAGCAGTTAAGGGGAAAATATAGCAAGCAGACAAATCTGGGAGGAAACATGAATCCGATACAAACGATCAGAGATAGCATCAAGACGCTAATAACCAGTGCCCTGGAAAAAGCCAGGGAAACTGGCAAACTAAGCTACCAAACACTGCCCGAGTATGTAATTGAGGTGCCCCGGGAGAAGGGGCACGGTGATTTTGCCTGTAACGTTGCCATGCTGATGGCGCGGGAGGCCCGGATGGCACCCCGCAAGATAGCCGAGATAATCCTGGAAATGATTGATGACCACTCCCTGGAGACTATCGAAAAGATTGAAGTAGCAGGGGCCGGGTTCATCAATATTTTTTTGGATCGTCACTGGCTGTATCCTTTGGCGACGGAGGTCTTTCGCCTGGATGACCGCTATGGATATAGCGAAAGTCTTGGTTTAAAAGCCCAGGTAGAATTCGTCAGTGCCAATCCCACCGGCAACTTGCATATGGGGAATGCCCGCGGCGGAGCCATAGGCGACACCATGGCCAATATCCTGGCCCGGGCCGGATACGAGGTTGAAAGGGAATTCTATGTTAATGATGCCGGCAATCAAATCGAGATCTTTGCCGATTCCCTGGAAGCCCGATACCTGCAGTTGACCGGGCAGAATGTGCCCTTCCCGGAAAACGGTTATGCTGGTCAGGATGTGGTGGAAACGGTTAAGAGCATGATTGCCACCTACAAGAAGACCCTAATCGATCTGCCCCAGGAGGAGAGGCGCCAGATTCTGGTTGATTTTGCTCTAAAGGAAAAACTGGCTTACATCAAAGAGAGCCTGAAGCGATTTGGTATAACCTATGACGTATGGTTCAATGAACAAACCCTGCATGATTCCGGCAAGATAGACGAAGTGATCGATATACTGAAGCAAAAAGGTTATATATATGAAGAGGCCGGAGCCTGGTGGTTCAAATCCACCATGTTCGGAGACGAGAAGGACGAGGTGGTGGTGCGCTCCAACGGACTGCCCACCTATTTTGGGGCCGATATCGCCTACCATAAGGATAAATTCGAACGCGGTTTCGACCGGGTCATCAATGTCTGGGGTGCCGACCACCACGGTCATGTCTCCCGCATCAAGGGGGCGATGGAGGCCCTGGGCTATAATCCAGATTCCCTGGACATACTGCTGATGCAGCTGGTACGTCTATATCGCGGCAAGAAGATGGTGCGCATGTCCAAACGCACTGGCACCACGGTTTCCCTGGATGAACTTATCGACGAAGTAGGCACTGATGCGGCCCGATTCTTTTTCGTGATGCGAAGTCCGGACAGCCATCTGGACTTTGACCTGGATCTGGCCAAAGAAGAGAGCCAGGACAACCCGGTCTACTACGCCCAGTATGCCCATGCCCGAATTTGCAGTATATTCCGCCAGGCCGAAGCAGCCGGGATTAAGCTGGGGGATATAGACTCCATCAACCCGGCATTGCTTGGCGAAGAGGAGGAAATCCTGCTCCTGCGCAAAATCGCGGATTTCCCGGAGGAAAATGTGATCGCCGCTCGCACCATGGCACCGCATCGCATAGCACGCTATGTGCTGGATCTGGCCGGACTGTTCCACAGCTTTTACAATCATCACCGGGTATTGAATGATGACCCGGACCTGCAGGCCGCCCGCCTGCTACTCATGTATATAACCCGGATTACCATAAAAAACTCGCTGGATGTATTGGGTGTCAGTGCACCAGAGCGAATGTAGGAGGAAAATGAATTGATCCAGAGGAAGAAGAGTGAAGCAGACTGGGCCGTGGAGATTCTGGCCGAACGGAAGGAAGCTATAAACTACCGCGAACTGTTGGAGGCCATTTTGGAACGCATGGGCAGGAAGAACGATCCGGCCACCATTACCTCCATCTACACCCGCTTAAATCTGGATAACCGTTTAGTTTATCAGGGTGATGGATACTGGTATTACGACGTAAACCGGGTAGTGGGGAAAAAACAAGGATGAAAATAACCTGGCTGGGACATGCCGCCTTTTTAATCCAAAGCGGAGATACTTGCATTGTAACCGATCCCTTCGCTGAGCGGGTAGGCTATCCCATTTATGCCGGGAAGGTCGATATTGCAACGGTAAGCCATGATCACTATGACCATAATGCCATAGGATTGCTGCAGGGATATCCCCGGGTGGTAGACATGCCCGGTGAACACGTTGTCCACGGAGTGCAGATCACCGGTCTGGAAGCCTGGCATGATAAGAAACAGGGCAAGGAACGAGGCCGCAATATCATCTATAAGATAGTGATGGAAGGCTTGGCCATACTTCACCTGGGTGACTTGGGTCATGTCCTGTCAGCGGAGATGGCCGTCCGTTTGGGTAAGATCGATATCCTGATGGTCCCCGTCGGAGGGCGGGTTACCGTGGATGCCGTGGAGGCCTTGGCCATCGTAGAATTGTTGAAACCCCGGATAATCATCCCCATGCATTATAAGACTCCGCCGTGTACCATTGAGTTGGCACCGGTGGAGGGCTTCACTATGAAATTCGACCGGGTAGTAAAACTGCCGTATCTCTTGTTGGAGGGCGAAGACCTGAACACGAGGTCAGGGGTAATAGTTCTGGACTACCCGGGATAATGTGTAAAATTTATATCGGAAAAGGAAAGAGAGGGACTTATTGTGACCAGGTACGTATTCATTACCGGGGGGGTTGTTTCATCACTGGGTAAAGGCATTACTGCCGCCTCGCTGGGCCGATTGCTGAAGAGCCGCGGGTTGAAAGTGGCCATGCAGAAGTTTGACCCCTACATCAATGTCGATCCTGGAACCATGAGTCCGTATCAGCATGGCGAGGTATTTGTCACTAATGACGGTGCCGAAACCGATCTGGATGTTGGCCATTATGAGCGTTTTGTGGATGAAAACCTGACTCAATATGCCAACTGCACCACCGGCAAGATTTATCAGGCCGTGTTGGACAAGGAAAGGAAAGGTGATTATCTGGGGCAGACCGTTCAGGTCATCCCTCATATCACCAATGAGATAAAGGACCAGGTTACTCTAATCGAAAAGGTTGCCCAACCGGATGTGGTAATCACCGAGATCGGCGGCACGGTAGGCGACATCGAATCCCTTCCATTTTTAGAGGCCATTCGCCAGCTCAAATTCGAGCTGGGCCGCGAGCGGGTCCTCTACATCCATGTTACGCTGGTCCCCTATATCCGGGTAGCCGGCGAACTAAAGACCAAGCCCACTCAACATAGTGTCAAAGAGCTGAGAAGCATAGGAATCCAACCGGATATACTGGTCTGCCGAACGGAGAAGGACCTGTCTGCTGACCTCAAGGCCAAGATGGCGCTGTTCTGTGACGTAGACCGGGAAGCCGTCATCCAGCTCAAGGATGCCTCCTCCATCTACGAGGTTCCTCTGATGGCCGCTCGTGAGGGTCTGGACCGAGAAGTCATCAAGCGTCTGGGCCTGAACTGCCGGGATGCTGATCTGGGTGAGTGGGAAGAGATCATTCGTGAATTGAACCACCTGGACCGCAAGGTAACCATCGGACTGGTCGGCAAGTATGTCGAATTGCCCGATGCCTATCTCAGCATTGCCGAATCACTCAAGCATGCCGGTTTCCACTATCATAGTGAGATAGATCTCAAGTTTATATATGCTGAACAGATCGAGAAGGAGGGTCCTGAAGAATCCTTGCGCGATGTAGACGGCATCCTGGTGCCAGGCGGTTTCGGTGAGCGGGGCATCGAAGGCAAAATCGCCACGGCTGGTTACGCCCGGCAGAACGGGGTACCTTTCTTCGGCATCTGTCTGGGCATGCAATGTGCGGTAATAGAATTTGCTCGCAGTATCTGCGGCTACAAGGGAGCCAACAGCTCCGAGTTTGATCCCGACGGCCCCCACCCGGTAGTCCATCTGATGCCGGATCAGGAGAATGTGGACCAGAAGGGCGGTACCATGCGACTGGGTTCCTATCCCTGCAACATCACTGAAGGCAGCCGGGCCCATGGCGTCTATAGAGAACTCAGTATCAATGAACGCCACCGGCACCGCTACGAGATCAACAATGACTATCGTGAAGAGCTGGTAAAGAACGGTCTCACCATCAGTGGCCTTTCTCCCGACGGACGTCTGGTGGAAATCGTCGAGATCAGTGATCATCCCTGGTATGTTGCCTGCCAGTTCCATCCCGAATTCAAATCCCGGCCCAACCGGCCCCATCCGCTATTTCTGGGTCTGATCGGCGCCGCGCTGGAACACCGCCGCCGGCGGTAGGGAAAGCAGGAATATATTTGAGTTTAATCTTAGTACAGTGAATTCCCAAGATTATTCAGCCGTTAAGGGTTGCGGGGTAATATCCGGAACCCTTTTTTATGGGCAGATTTGAACTGCGGTCTGATGTCGGCCGGATCCCACCAACACCAAAAATTATCTAAAAAATCAGAAATATGTTTCCAAGGCAGGATAGCAAGGATTTGCAGCGAACACCTAAATGAAATGCCATAACAGATCATTTTATTGTATTAGTAACTATTTATACATAATACGTGTGCAGTAAAGGCTATAACGGACCGTCCCCGTTAGTGCGATAATGGCCACCAGTAGCATATTGTACTTCCGTCGAATATGACGTTTTTGGGGGGATAGAACCGAGCTGGGAGAGGAGAGACATAAACTAAGTGTTCAGAAGAATTAGAACATCCTATTTTTATTGTTCTTTAATAGTCATCGTCACCATTGCTTCTCTGCTACCATTGCCGATGATGGCGAGTGGTCAGGAATCAGCGCTTTCTAATGGTATTTATCGAGGGGTTTTAAGAGAATTACAAGATGATCGACCACCCAATTTAACCGAAGAGCAGGCGGCAGGATCTGATTATGAAATATACATAAAGGAACAACAGAGGCATATTGAACAACTTCAACAACAATTACTTTCCAGCGAATCCTTATTGACTAATCCAGCAACTATTCAAACGACCCCGCAACGAGTCGAAATGGTTACCGATCAAAACAGCAATGATACGGTAGGCATAGCCGCGGCCGCCGGTAGCGATGGACACACCCTGGCCATTAAGAAAGACGGTACGGTATGGGCCTGGGGCGATAATGGGGATGGGCAACTCGGCAATTACTCGGCCCAGCCTCATGATTACTCTACTGCTCCAGGCCCGGTATATGGCTGGTATTACAACGGTTATCGAAACTGGGCGGGGGTGCGCATGGTGGATGCCTCGGATTATGCTTCCTTTGCCGTCAAATATGATGGCACGGTATGGGCCTGGGGGTATAATTATTTTGACTGGTTGGGGGTATATCCTGATGACCACCAGAGCCATGAGGCTATCGTAACCTATGCCATGAGAGTGCGTAATTTATACAATGTAGTAGCAGTATCCGCCGCCGGCCACTATTGCCTGGCGGTGGATGCATATGGTGATGTCTATAGCTGGGGAGAAGGTTGTCTGGGAACCGGAGAGAAATTGTGGAAAACTCTTCCGGGATATATAAGCGGCTTGTCTAGTATTACCGCAGTCAGTGCCGGCGAGAACCATGCCCTGGCTCTGGACGATGATGGCAATGTATGGGCCTGGGGTTATAATTATTACGGACAGCTCGGTGATGGCACCAAAACCAGCCACGAGACGCCGGTAAAACTAGCGGGTCTGCCGCGAATAAAGGCCATCGCTGCCGGCCAATTCAACAGCTTGGCCCTGGCCGAGGATGGCACGGTCTATGCCTGGGGCAGCAACAGTTGGGGAGCGTTGGGGAACGGCAGCGAGGATGACAGTGCTTCACCTGTCGCAATATCGGGGTTGAGCAACATCAGTGCGATTGATGCCGGTGATTACTTTTCCGTAGCCCTGGGTTCTGATGGTCGGGTATGGACCTGGGGTGAGAATAGCTGCGGTCAATTGGGTAATGGTACTACTAACAACAGCGGGGTTCCCCTACTGGTCAGCGGGTTAAGCGACATCAGCAGCATAGCTGCCGGCGGTTCCCATGCTATGGCGATCAGGCCGGATGGAACCCTTTGGATGTGGGGGCTAAACTATTACGGCCAATTGGGTGATGGTGGAGCCCGCAACCGCCCACAGCCGGGGACAATAGGCTCTCTGAGCAAGGTTAATAAAATTGAAAGTGCTCCTAACAGTTTTAACGCCTATCAATCCTCTGGCTCAATTCTTTATTGGGGAGATGGTCAGTCTACTCCCCGCTCAAGGGATGTGCCTACCGGGACTGTCAGGGTAATCGGACAGGGTACCCGGTACACCATTGCATTAAAGCAAGATGGCACTGTGTGGGCCCGGGGTCTTAATGTGGACGGTCTGCTGGGACAGCAAACTACCAGCTACAAATCCGACATTTTTCTTCAAGTACCCATCCAGGGTGTTACGGATCTAACTAGCAGGTACATTGAGGGTTATGAACAGATTGTTGCCTTAAAAGGGGATGGTACTCTCTGGTCCTGGGGAGGGCAATATGCCAGACATGATGGCGTGTACGGCTATCCCCCCGCTCAAATGACGGGGTGGGAGGGCATCATGGAGATCTGCGGTTCGGTATTCCTAAAAGTCGATGGCACAGTTTGGAAGATTGCCGTGGACTCGGGAGCGCCGGAACAAGTGGAAGCGCCGCCTGACATCAAAGCCTATTACTCTGATATTTGTCTTAAGAAGGATGGCACGGTGTGGACCCAGGGCGACAACCGCTACGGGGAGCTGGGAATTGGGGAAGAAAGCAACTACAGCTCGGAGTGGGTGCAGGTGCCTGATTTGAGCAATATTGAATCGATTGCCCGGGGACTGTATCACAATATGGCTCTGGGCAGTGACGGCAAGGTATGGACCTGGGGCTATAACGGCGACGGGGCCATCGGCAGCGGGGTGGCCAGCCGCTGGAGTCACTTGTATTATCCCCAACAAGTGCCGGGTCTGCCTGAGATAACCGCTATCGCCGCTACGCAATACAGCAGTGCCGCCCTGAGCAGTAATGGGACACTCTACACCTGGGGAAACAATGGTTATGGGGAACTGGGAGATAATATAGAACTCTATAAACCCAGCCCTTTTATGAATCAGATTTATACCCTGCCGCCTGCCGCTTCATTTATAGTAAATCCAGCCACCCCGGATACCATAACTATTGCTTCGTTTGACGCCGCCGCTTCCACCGCCCCCAATTCCAGCATTGTTTCATATGCATGGGACTTCGGTGATGGCACTGCTGATAGCGGGGTGAATCCCTGCCATTTGTTTGAAACTGCGGGTGATTTTACGGTTACCCTGACCGTGACCAATGAAAAAGGTAAAACCACCACTATTTCCCGAGTGGTTACCGTAACCTATGTACCACCGGTTGATCCTATTTCTATTCGATTGAGCCGCAAGACTATGACCCTGCAGGCCGGCATGGGACAGGCGACCCTCACCGCAACGCTGACCCCGGCCAAAGCTGACCGTCATATTACCTGGAAATCGGATGATGAAACTATTGCCCGGGTGGAGAATGGGAAAGTCACCCCAATAAAAGAAGGAACAGCACATATAACCGCTACTACGGTTAATAACCTCAGTGATACCTGTACAGTGACCGTAACACCTCCGCCGGTCAATTTGCCCCTGATCAAGAATGTGGAGATGTACATTGAAAACGAGCGCCTGCCTGATAGTGGGCTGGTATTCCTGTCGGGAGTGGATTTGAATGTCAGCTGCAAGCCGGATGTCGACTGGCGGGGCAAGGCACCCGGCACCCTGGAGTTTATCACGCCCCAGGGCAAGTTCAATGAAAGCCAATCAAAAAGCTTTAATATGGGCAGTGATTTCGGTCCCGGGCAGGAACTGCAGGTATATGCCGTAGACGTTGATGGTAAGCGTTCTCCGGTCTATTATGGCAAATTCGCGGTAGCGGCTGATCCTCTGGGTGGGATAACCCGCTGGCGTTATGGCAAAGCCGGTTGCGCGGGTAATGCCAATGTAATCTATACCAGTGAGAGCAACTTTGCCATGGGGCTGGTGGAACAGAATGTTTCCGGAGATAAATTCACCTCGGACATACCCTTTTTTGGAGCCCAGGAGATCGAGGTAAAACTCTATCCCACCTTTACCGCCGAGTTTGATTTGAAGGAGAACAAGGGGCGCCTGATCCTGGTCAAGCTTGATGAGAGCGCGGAAAGTGAACGCAAGAGTGCTTTAAAGATGGCTGGGATGCTGATCGCCACCGCGCCCGGCAAAAATGAAGTCAAGCTGACCATTGAGGCTGGCCTGGAATTCCACCTGGATACCCAGAGAGAGCATTGGAGTTATGGGGGAACCGCAACCACTGGTATTGAAGGATATGTGCAGAGCCCAACGGTGACCTGGTATATTGCGGTGCCGGCCTTTCCATCACCGGTCCCGGTCAATGGCCGTATGGGGGTAGGAGTAAAGTTTGATGTTACTGAAAATCTGCAGGATATAATCCCGGTCGCCACCAGCCTGAGTTCGCTCGCTCCTTATTTGTCCGGTGAAGCCAAGCTGTATCCTTATGGCAAGGTAATCGGCGGCGTGGGTATCGCCGATAAAATTGAAGGTCAGCTAATAGGACAATTAGGACTGGAGGGAACCTGGTCCTCCGACAGCCAGCCCCTTTATTATGTGCTGCCCAGCAGCATGAGCATCAAGGGTTCTATCTCCGCCGCCTTAATCTTATTCAGGTTTAGGCTGGAAAGCCCGGTTTATGAGTATAGTCAGCAGGTTTACGGGGCGCAGGAGTTCGATCCTGCTTTGGCTAATCAGGGATTCGAGCTGATCTCGCGCGATTATTTTGAGTACGGCAGCACCAACTTTATGGCGGTTGCACCTCGCCGGGAAATGGGTTTACTCTCCAGCGACACCTTAATGGTGGAAGATATAATACAAACCAATACCTACCCTTATTCTCAACCCTGCCTGATTTCTGGGCCAGACTGTCAATACCTGTTCTGGATTGAAGATGATGTACAAAGAGACCTCGGTATCAGCCAGAGCCCGAACAGTACTGAACTGGTTTTTTCCATAGAAAAAGACGGGAGGCGGAGCATGCCATTGCCTGTGGCCGATGATGGTACTGCAGATTTCGGCGTTCAGGCGCTAGTAATGCCTGATGGCAGGGTGATGGCGGTCTGGGAAAACGTAGTCCAAAAGCTGCCGGCAGGGGTCAGCATGGATCAAATGCTGGCGTCCATGGACATAGCCTACGCAATTTATGACCCGGTCCAGGGAACATGGACTAGCGGGAATATTATCAATGACGATAGCTTGGATTGCAGCCCCCGACTTGCTGCCGCCCCAGATGGGACAGCCATGTTATGCTGGACTAAAAACGCCGCCAACAAAATTTTGGGTGACGCCCAAAGCCCCGATACCAGTATGTGCTCGGTCTGGGATGGGGTCTCCTGGAGCCAGCCGCAAGCCATAACCACGAGTGATACTTTGGCTATATTGCATAGTTCTCTGGCCTATGACGGACAGCAGGCGTGGTTGGTATGGGAAAGTGACGCGGATAACAGCCTCGAAACCATGGCAGACCGAGAGATAGTGGGGGTACACTGGATCAAGGGTCAGGGCTGGGAGGCGGCTCGAAATATTACCAGCAACAGCTTAAATGATCAGAGCCCCAAGGTATTGTTCGCAGGAGGTCAGCCTCGGTTGTTTTGGCTGCAGGATAATAACCTGTTGATGAGCAGCAATATTGAAGCGCCTGACCCTCAGGTAATTGTAGATAATACCAGGACCTCGGGTGATTGCAGTTATATGCTGATGGATACCGCCACCCGATTGGACTTGATCTGGTCAGGCCCCTCAGCCGAAGGCAGTGACATTTATTTGACACATTGGGACAAAGAGTCCAATCTATGGGGGATTCCTCAGCAGATTACCCGTGATGAAGACCTGGAAAGAAGCATTGCCGGGTGTTATACGGACAAAGATCAGTTTGCCCTGCTGTATGACAAACAAAGGATCAACCATAACCAGGCCGATGAGCTTAGTTTGGGTCAGACCAATCTATGCCGGTTGAGTTTTCAGGAAAGCACCGATTTAGAGTTACAGAGTTTCTATCTGGATAACCAATACCTGCGCTCTGGCGAGTCGGTTAGCCTTGACGCCGTGGTTAGAAATAATGGACAAACGGTTGTAGATGGCTATAAGGTTTCCTTTTTTAAGGGTGATCCCGCCAACAATGAAAACCTGATTGCCAATTTAACCGGGACGGCAGCTCTGCTCCCCGGTACCACCGAGAATATCAGCTGTAACTTGATCCTGCCAACCAGTGATAGTTTGACGATATATGCCCGGGTCGATCCCGCCCCGGGTGTTGTTGAAAGTAATACTGCCAACAACTCTATTGGCAAAGCTATAACCATAGAGCTGCCGTCAATGAAAAATGACCCTGCCCTGGCCTACCTGACGCCCAGTAATCCTTTTCCTTTGCCCGGCACTCCTATCACTATCTTTACCCAGGTTTGCAACCGGGGAGACAATGCCATCCCGTCTGCAATACCGGTCAAACTGTATTGTGACGGAGAACTGATTGATACCCGGTCTACCACCGGGCCACTGGACCCTTCACAATCCTGTGACCTGGTATTTAGCTTTAATACCGAGGGGTTGGGGCGAAAGAACTTGAGAGCGGTACTTGAGCTGCCCGATTCGGTTAGCGATGATCAAGTGAATAACAACGCCCTGAGTACGCCGATAGATATCTGTAATGAAGTCGATTACAACCCGCCGGCCTATTTGAATCAGACCATGGTTAACAGTAATAAGGTGGTATCCCTGCTTTTTAATAAGGTTCTTTATAATAACCTGGCTTCCTATAGTGCGTTAAAACAGGCTATCCAGTTTTCAACCGATGGTCAGGAGTTTAAAGCATTAGGTGAAAATGATTTGGTAACCCTCAACGGATGTGCGCTGGTAATTAATTTCTCCGAGCACATCACCAGTGACACCAATAAAATAAGAGTTGCCGGCAGTGCCCTGAAGTCAGTAAGCGGTAATGTTTTGGAAACGCCAGTAGAGACGGATTGCATTGCAGCCGAGGACTATTGCTTCATTGCCACCGCCGCCTTCGGCTCCAAGTTTAGCTGGCCAGTTGTCTTACTGCGCCATTTCCGTGATCAGTATCTGCTGACCAACCAATGGGGAGCGTCCTTTGTAAGGCTGTACTATAGTTATTCGCCCCCGGTGGCCAGGATAATAGCTCATAATCAAGGACTGAGGATACTGGTTCGTTTTTTACTGGCACCGATTATTGCTGTAGTATACCTGCTTTATCACCTGGCACCGACCGCTATATGCCTGTTCATTATGTTGATAGGCTATGTGATCATACGAAAAAGATACAGTTACCCCAATGTCATTCAATATGTTATTCGTCGCTTTTTGTATTAACGGTGATCCCCATCCGGGCAGCATAGCTGATAACCTGGGCCCGGTTTTCCAGGTGAAGTGTTTCAATAATTCTTTTCATATGATACTTTACAGTCCTCTCGCTGAGCCCCAGAGCCTCTCCTACATCCTTATAGGGGACGCCCTGGGCTATCATCTCCAATATCTCTAGTTGTCGCGCAGAAAGCTGTTCAGGTTCGTTGTCTCCCGCTAACGGCTGAGCCAACGGTTCGCCGGCGTTTTTATCCTTAAACTCTTTCAGGAGTTGGGCAGCCAAACCGGTAGAAAAGGGGATCTCACCATTCTCGACATCGGATAGCATCGATATAAGCTCTTTGGCATGGGTGTTTTTTAAAAGATATCCGGATGCCCCGAATTTTATGGCCTTTAACAGGTCTTCATCCTCATTGGAGGTAGTTAGCATTATGACCTTTATATCTGGCATTTCGGCCTTGATTAGTCTTAAGGCGTCCAAACCATCGAATTCCGGCATCTTGATATCCATCAGGATAATGCTGGGTTTTAAGCGACGGGCCTTTTCCAAGGCCTCCCGACCGTTGTTGGCAATGCCCACCACCTCTATACCATGGGTTTCCAAAAGGTATTGCAGACCTTCCATAAATAAGGGATGATCATCAACCAGCATCAAATCCATAAACTATGCTTTCCCCCTCTCGTTTGGTAATCATGGCCCTATTATAAACCTTAAAACGAATAATGCGTAAATCGCACATAATATTTGAAACATTTTCACATATACTACCTTGATTACCCCATATCTTTTGTCGTTTAATGCGTATTTGCAGGATAACAGATGAATTTTGTCGAAATATTAAAGCAATAGGTCTTAACAAGCTGAGACTTTAGGGTTAAATACAAAATGAGGTGGTTTAGCTGGAATCCATGATGTTACCTGGAGAACTGCAGCTACGCAAGTTTGTGGCTCCGGAGCTAGTCTTTGGAGTGGGGGCAAGGGATCTGGCCGGGCGCTATGCTCAGAATATGGGGGCCAGAAAGATTATGGTTGTCAGTGACCCGGGAGTCATTGCTGCCGGGTGGACTGAACAAGTGACCAAGTCCATTAGCGAACTGAGTCTGCCTTATGTTTTGTATGCCGGGGTAACCGCTAATCCCAAAACTGCTGAAGTGATGAGTGGTGCGGAGGTCTATTTATCTGAAGGCTGTGATGCAATAATTGCGGTAGGGGGAGGCAGTGCCATTGACTGTGCCAAGGGTATTGGTATTGTGGGGACTAATAAGACTGATATAACAGATTTTGAAGGAGTGGACAGGGTTAATATACCGATTCCACCGTTGGTTTGTATACCCACTACTGCCGGCAGTTCGGCGGATGTATCCCAATTTGCGATTATTATGAATGAGGTTCGCCGGGTGAAGATGGCCATCGTCAGCAAGGCAGTGGTACCCGATGTAGCTCTCATAGATCCGGCCACCCTTACCACCATGCCACCCTATTTGACTGCCTGTACGGGCCTGGATGCGCTTACCCATGGGATAGAGGCCTTTGTATCCAATGCCAGTTCTCCATTGACCGACATTCACGCCATTGAAGCCATCCGGCTGGTGTCTCAATATCTAATTGCATCAATAGATAATCCCGAAGACATTGTTGTTCGAAGCAAGGTGATGCTGGCCAGCCTGGAAGCTGGATTGGCCTTTTCCAATGCCATTCTCGGTGCGGTGCATGCCATGGCTCACAGCCTGGGGGGATTTCTCGATCTGGCTCATGGCGAGTGCAATGCTATATTGCTCGAACCGGTCATAGACTTTAATTATGCCGCTACCCCGGAGAGGTATGCAGTTATTGCCCAGGCTATGGGTATTGACCTGATTGGTATGACTACTGAACAAATAAAAAGAGCACTGCTGGATGAAATTGGCCGTCTGCGAAAAAGGGCCGGGGTAGTCAGGAAGCTTGGCGATATAGGCATTAAGCCTGATGACATTCCGGAACTTGCGGTGCTTGCCCTGGAGGATGCCTGTATGGCTACTAATCCTATAATTCCAACCCAGACGGAAGTGGAGAGGATATACCATGCCGCTTTATAAAGACGGGTTGCCGACCCCGCAGACACTTCGCGAACAGCTGATAGGCCTGGGTGAACGTTCTTTACGCAAGAGTTATTATCCGGCATTGCAGGAAAAAACAGAAGATCTGAAACGTTTCCGAGCATTGCTGGACGAGAGTTATGACCTGATATTTTTACTGCATCTTCCATCGGCCAGGATTATCGATATTAATGAAGCAGTAATTCGCCAATTGGAGTATGAACGGGAGAAACTGGTAGACAGTTCAATCGAAGTTCTCATCTCCCCAACCAATTTGTCATGGTCTGGGGTGCATAATACAACTGCGGGCCATAATCAAGCCAGCCGGGAAACATTCATTACTACCTTTAGAAAGTGTAACGGGAGCTACCTGCCGGTTGAGGTTACCTTGAGCCAGGTATCATTCGAAAATGAGCGTTACGGAGTGGTGGTTGCCCGTGACATTACAGAACGAATCAAGGTGGAAGAAGAGCTTCGCCAGGCTCACCTGTTGTTGGAACAAAGAGTAGAGGAAAGGACTGCAGCCCTTCTGCAACTGGCCGAATCGCTGAAAGCTGAAATCGCCGAACGTAAACGCGCCGAAGAACAGTTGCGGTATCTCAGCTTGCATGATTTTACTACCGGTCTGTATAACCGGGCTTATTTTGCCGAGGAAGCCCGACGGCTGGATATGGGGCGGCATTATCCGGTGAGCTTGATAATATGTGATATAGATGGCCTAAAAATGATCAATGATACTCTGGGACATGACACCGGTGATCAACTGCTCAAGAACGCAGCCAGTATATTGCGTTCCGGCGTTCGGGAAGGAGATGTGGTCGCCCGGGTAGGGGGGGATGAGTTTGCCATACTGATCCCCCACAAAGAATTACCCGATGTGGAACAGGTTATGTCCAGGATTGATACCTCCATCAAAAGGAATAACCGAAATCATCGCAACCTGCCCATAAGAATATCTATGGGTTATGCCACCAGCAATGGCAAAGACAAGACCATAGATGAGTTGTACCGGGAAGCTGACAACAATATGTACAAAATGAAAACAGTCAACCGACCGGTTTCTTCCCAGACCATAAGCACTGCGATAAAAAATATATATGAAAACAAGGATTTTGTGCGGGAAGGGCATTTCAAACAGCTGTGGAAACTGAGCCAGGCCCTGGCCAGGGCGATTAAACTACCTGCTGCCAACCTGAAGCAATTAAAACTATTGGTCGAATATCATGATCTGGGTAAGCTGCACATAAATGATCAGATACTTATGAAGCCCGGACCAATAACCGGCGAGGAGAGAGCCGTCATCAAGCTGCATTGTGAATCAGGCAAGCGTATAGCTTTAGCCATGCCTGAACTGGCAGCCATAGCAGATTTGATATTCAAACATCATGAGCACTGGGATGGAAACGGCTATCCCGCCGGAATTAAGGGAGAGGAAATCCCTCTTGAATGTCGCATCCTGGTTATCACTGATGCCTTTGAGGTTATGACCGGCCGGCGACCCTACCGACGTACTTTGAGTCGCGAAGAAGCCATCGATGAATTGAAAAGACAGACGGGACGTCAATTTGATCCGAAATTGGTGGGTAAATTCATCGAGCTTATCGAAAAAGAAACTATTTAAACAAAAACAGGGGTGGTTTACGCCACCCCCGTTTTGTTAATTCTGTTCCTAGAACGGAGTCTTGTTGGTACGGGACCAGATCTTCAATTCCTTGGCGTCCTTGATCAGCTCGTCTCTGAAATCGGGATGGGCCAGGTTGATGATGGCTTCCGCTCTGCCCCAAATGGAGAGAGCTTTCATGTTAGCAATGCCGTATTCGGTGACTAAATATTGTACCACCGTACGGGGAACCGTAACCACGGCGCCGGGAGTAAGCATAGGTTTTACCCGGGAATGCATCTTGCCATCCTTGTCTTTGAAGGTGGAGGAGAAAGCCAGGAATCCCTTTCCGCCTTTGGAGTGGAAGGCGCCGATGATGAAGTCCAGCTGTCCGCCGGTACCCGAAATCTGACGCATTCCCGAGGTCTCCGAACAGACCTGGGTCAGGAGGTCGATCTCCAGGATGTTGTTGATGGCGATCATATTGTCCTGACGGGCAATATTGGTCGGGTTGTTGGTGTAGTCCACTGTGCAGGAACCGCACATGGGGTTGTCATCCAGGAAATCATAGGTTTCCTGGGTGCCCAGGGAGAAGGAGAAGGTGCTCTTGTTCTTGTCATAGGCCTTGCGGGCGTTGGTTATCTTGCCCTTTTCGTACATGGCAACATAGGCATCACAGAACATTTCGCTCTGAACGCCCAGGTCCTTCAGGTCGGACTCGGCGATCATATGGCCCAGCAGGTTGGGCATGGAGCCGATCCCCAGCTGAACACAGGCACCGTCATGGATCTCATTCATAATGTATTGGGCTATCTTAGTCTCTTCCGGGGTGGGATCAGCCGATGGTGGTGTGGTAAATATCGGAGTATTAGTACCCTCAACGATGTAGTCGATTTCACTGATATGGACATACTCATCGTTACCACCCAAACAGCGGGGCATATTCTGATTTACTTCAACGATGGCCAGGCGTTTGGAATTGATGGCCAGGCCGCGGTTATGAGAATTGCCCAGACCGAAGTTAAAACAGCCTTGTTTATCCATGGGTGTGGTTTGGGCTACCCATACATTAGGCCACAGATGTTGGAAATCTGGATTATAAGCCAGTATGGTGGCTTCATGATAGTTGAAGGGATTATGGGTGCACAGGCCATAGTCGCCCATCTTCCGGTCCAATGCGGTGAAAAACCAGCTGAAATACTGGAATGATTTCTGTTCGGGATCGCCTTTTACCACCTCGGGAATCGGCAGTACGCCCCCGGTGCCGCGGATGGCAACTTCCTTAAGATTCGGGTCGCCGGCTCTTTTACCCAGGGCAATGTCAAAATCGACTGGTTTGGTAGCAAACATGCCGTAATCGATAATATCGCCGGACTGTACCAGCTGGGCTGCTTCTTCCAGGCTTATAAGCTTGCGTTTGTACTCCTCATGATAGGTTCTCAAAATCTCTACCCCCCATAATTCTTTCTTTTTCTAAAGCCAGATATGGCGTTCCGATTCATATGAGACCAATAACTGGCACATAATAAGAATATTCGCATATTATCTCCAATATCCTCTTGAGGATGGAAAACTAAATATTCGGAAAATTATCGGCAATCACCCCCTAAATAACCCCTTGTTTACGAAGATAATAGTATCCTTACTTGCTTCCAATTGGGTTCAGGCTTCTAAAACGACAAAACTGAGAGGAATGCGGCTTAAATCAGGAAGTCAAAATTAGACACTATTAATCCAATCTCTAATAATACAATTCTCACTTAAAATTGATTTTCCTCCATGATGTTTATATGAAAGGCATTTTTTTTTATATTATCCCATTCATAAACCGAATAGAAATAAATATACGGGGTGTCTGGCAAGATAACCTGTATTAGCTTTTATCAAGGCTGGCAGTGTGAACCTATGTATGTAATAATCTAAGAAATGGAAAAGCAGCGTTGCTGCTGCCGGTCCGATAAATGAATGGATTTATTATGGAAGGGGAACCAGGTGTGAGCAAAAAACTGGTGGTTGGACTTATTGTATTATTTTTGCTGGTAATGGCAACTCTGTCGATCCGGTCAGTTGGGAAATCAACCGGTGCCGGTGCCGGTTCCGGCAGTGACAAGGTAGGGGTTATCCAGATCAACGGAACGCTGACCGAGACCGGTTCGGCTTCGATGCTCTCTGCTACTGGCAGTGATGCGGAGAAGGTCATGGAGGATATCCGCAAAGCGGCCGAGCGGGACGATATCAAGGCGCTGGTCCTGCGGATAAACAGCCCGGGCGGAACCTCGGTGGCAGCGCAGGAAGTAGGAATCGAACTGGACCGTTTTCGCAAGACCGGAAAGCCGGTAATCACTTCTATGGGCGATGTATGTGCATCCGGCGGTTATTGGGTAGCCTGCAGCACTGACCGCATTGTGGCCAATTCGTCGACCCTCACCGGCAGTATCGGCGTTATCATGGAGTTCTCCAATCTGGAGGGGCTCTATGGCAAGATCGGAGTGCGCGAGGAGGTCATCAAGAGCGGTGCCTATAAGGACATCGGTTCTTCCAGCCGACCGCTGACCCGGGAAGAACGGGTCATGCTGCAGAATCTGGTCAATGATTCATATAGTCAGTTCCTGGACCAGGTAGCCAAGGGCCGGAAAGGTAAAATGACCCGTGACGAAATAGTCAAGATTGCAGATGGTCGGATCATCAGCGGTCGGCAGGGCAAGCAACTGGGGCTGGTGGATGATCTGGGCAATTATTATGAAGCTCTGGCTATCGCCCGGAGTATGGCGCATCTGGCAAAGGACAGCGAGGTGGAGGTTCTGAACAAGCCCGGCATTTGGGACAGCCTGATGTCAGATGTACAGGCCAACCGGATCTTGCCCCAGCAGAGCTGGTGGCAGCTGCGTTATTGATCCGGCGCGTGGAGCAGGGGAGGTCGTAAAATATGTTCTGGAGTGATGTCCTCTACGGAGTATTATTTGAACCCCGCGCAACGCTGCGCAGGCTCAGCATCGAGCGTCCATTGGCGCCGGCTATTATTACCTTTCTGGTCGTAGCCGTCTTTAACCTGACCATCTATCGCGGTATAATACTGCAGCAGCAATATGAAGATCTGGAATCGCTTATCTGGCTCTATCAGGTTGTGGGTGCTATATTTTCTTTTTTGATGCTCTTTATCATGGCAGGATTATTCTCCCTGTTAAGCGAATTGCTATTCAAAAAGACTAATGCTTCCGGGTTGCTGGTTTGCCTGGGTTTGGCTGCCCTGCCCGGAATTTTGGGGCCAGCGCTTTATTATAGCGCCCTCACCATTGATTTACCGTGGTTGGGGCTTTTGTGTTCGGTATTTGTAGGTGCATGGATATTGGTACTGCAAGTGTTATCGCTGTCAGAGGCTCTGGACATATCAACCGGGCAGGCGATTGCACTGTATATTCTCCCGGCTTTCTTCATTCTGATTGGCCTGACTCTGGTGGTTGGGGCTTTTTCGCTGTTCGGCCCGGGAATGAAATAATATTTGCCAAAAGAAGGTAATTTTATTATATATAGAGAAGAGATATTTATAACTTAGCCTTGGAGGGGTTATATGAACAGTATTCTGATTGTTGATGATCAAAAGGGAGTCAGGCGGTTGCTGGAAGAGGTGTTCAAGAAGGATGGCTGGGATGTTTCTATCGCCGTCGATGGTGCTGAGGCGGTTACCTTGGCCCTGGAGCTTGAACCTGACATTATACTGATGGATATGAAGATGCCCAATATGAACGGGTTGGAAGCTTCGCAACAGATCATCGAAAAAAAACCGTACCTTTCTATTGTAATGATGACCGCCTATGGTGAAATGGAAGTGGTGCGGGCGGCCCTGGATTCCGGAGTGAAGAAGTGCATCACCAAACCGTTTGATATTATTTTTTTGCGGGACATGGTCAATAGTTTGGTTCAAGAAGAGGCGTCTTGATTATATCGACATCACTTTGATAATCTGGTATGGTCGCCCGATAAACGGCGAATGATAGAATGGGAATAATACTATTGAGGTGATTTTATGGCATTAGTAGCAGTACACGAACTTCTAAAAAAGGCAGATCGGGAAGGCTATGCGGTCGGGGCATTCAATGCCAACAATATGGAGATCATCCAGGCGATCGTTATGGCGGCTGAACTGGAGAATGCGCCAGTCATCATGCAGGCCAGTCAGGGGGCGATTACCTATGCGGGACTGGATTATATCACCGGTATCGTCAGGATAGCGGCTCAGAACAGCAAGGTGCCGGTAGCCCTACATCTCGATCATGGCACTGATTTCGATCAGGTGGTTCGCTGTTTTCACAGTGGTTTTACTTCGGTTATGTATGATGGCTCCAAGCTTTCCCTGGAAGACAACATTGCCATAACCAACCGGGTGCTGGAAATGGCTCGTCCGGTCGGGGTATCAGTAGAGGCGGAATTAGGCAAGATTGGCGGCACGGAGGACCATGTCACGGTCAGCGATAAAGAAGCCATGTTTACTGATCCGGAAGAAGCCAGATACTTCGTGGAAAAGACCGGAGTGGACAGCCTGGCCATCGCCATTGGCACGGCCCACGGACAGTACAAGGGCGAACCCAAGCTGGACTTTGAGAGACTCAAGGTCATCAGAGAATTGACCGGGGTACCGATCGTGCTGCACGGTTCTTCCGGAGTGCCGGATGAAGCGGTGCGCCGAGCCATAGAGTTGGGTGTGCGCAAGGTCAATATCGACACCAATATCCGAGAGGCATTTGTAGGGGCTATGCGCAGGGTGATCGCGGAAAAACCGGATGAGATCGATCCCCGCAAGATATTGGGACCGGCGCGGGAAGCTACTATAGAAATGATCCGCGAGAAGATCCGCATATTCGGCGGCAGCGGCAAGGCATAAAGGAGGTTCTTTTTTGCGCATTTTTATTGACTCTGCTAATATAGAAGAGATCAAGGACATAAATAGTATGGGTTTCCTTGACGGGGTGACCACTAACCCCAGTCTGGTCGCCAAAGAGCATCGGGATTATCATCAGGTGATCAAGGAGATATGCACTATTGTGAATGGGCCAATCAGCGCCGAGGTCATCGGCCTGGATTACCAGTCCATGATCAGTGAGGGAGAGGAACTGGCCCGATTGCATAATAATGTGGTGGTTAAGATACCACTGACCGAGGATGGCCTGCGGGCGATTAAGACGCTGGGGGACCAGGGGATCACCACCAATGCTACCCTGGTGTTTTCCGCCAACCAGGCTCTGCTGGCTGCCCGAGCCGGGGCCGGTTTCGTTAGTCCCTTTATCGGTCGGGTGGATGACACTGGCAATGATGGACTGGCCTTGTTGAATGATATCATCACGATATTTGACCAGTATGCCATGCCTACAGAGGTGATTGCCGCCAGTATCCGTCATCCTATGCATGTGGTGGAGTCGGCCAGGGTCGGTTCGCATATTGCCACGATACCCTATACGGTGATCAAACAGATGGTCAAACACCCCCTTACCGATGCCGGTATCGAAAAGTTCATGAATGATTGGCAGCAAAGATAACAGTAATAGACGCTGGCGGCCAGGCCGCACGCAGATTTTAATGATCTACGCAGAACTTCGGGTTCTCAAATCAATCCCATTGTCTTATCTGCGCTATTCATATTTATCAGCGTTATCTGCGTCAATACAATGGAGGGTTTGTTTTGGAGAGGGAATTAGCTCTGGAGTTTGCCCGGGTTACCGAAGCCGCAGCCCTGGCTTCTGCTCGCTGGGTAGGTAGAGGAGATAAGATTGCCGCTGATGATGCCGCCGTTACAGCCATGCGGGTCATGTTTGATACTGTGTCCGTCGATGGACTGGTGGTGATTGGCGAGGGGGAAATGGATGAAGCCCCCATGCTTTATATCGGAGAAAGAGTTGGCATCGGAGTACCACCTGCGGTTGATATTGCGGTCGATCCGCTGGAAGGAACCAATATAGTAGCCAAGGGGCTGACCGGTGCCATTGCGGTACTGGCTGCCGCACCGCGGGGATCACTTCTGCATGCCCCGGATATGTATATGGACAAGATTGCTGTGGGAGCCGAGTGCAAGGGAAGGGTGCATCTGGAAGCCACGGTAAAAGAAAATCTACGAGAAGTAGCCCGAGCGCTGGATAAATTGATGAGCGAGATCACCGTGGTCATTCTGGATCGTCCGCGTCATCAGGGTATTATTGAAGAGGTGCGCCGGGTAGGCGGTCGTATCAAACTGATTACCGACGGCGATGTCTCGCCCGGAGTGGCTGCCGCCTATGATGATTCCGGAGTGGATATATTGATGGGGATCGGTGGGGCGCCCGAAGGGGTCATCACAGCCGCAGCCCTGAAGTGCCTGGGCGGTGATTTTCAGGGCCGTCTGGTGCCGGAAGGCGCCGAGGCTCCCGACGAGATCAGGCGCTGCCATGAGATGGGTATTACTGATATCAACAAGGTATTTTCTATAGATGAATTGGTGAAATCGGATGATGTGATTTTTGTAGCTACCGGGATCACCGATTCCTTTCTGCTCAAAGGGGTCCGCTACAATAAACGCCGTGCGGTCACCGAGACGCTGGTTATGCGCAGCACATCGGGAACCATCAGGCATATTGAAGCCTCGCACCATCTCGACAAGAAACCCTTGTTTAAGAACTCGCTTATTCAGAAGATAATGGAGTAGAGGATAGTTATTTTTGTTTTGGACTGGTTTAAATAGCCTTTTATAAGGTATAATAAATTATTGATAGCATTTCTTTCTGGGTGCATTTCGTTTTCATACACCGTTAGTGTTCTCCCTGAAGAATAATAAATGCGTTTTATATAATCATGAAAATTGCTTGGGATCAGGCTCGCATCTGCAATTCTCTGTTCTCATCCCAGCCCGACCGGCTTCGCATGTTTTATGACGGCTGGTACCCCGGGCGGATGCAAGTATCCAAGTGAAGGTTGGGAAAACCTGCTTTTATTCATTACTATTGTGGCTAGAAGTCTGCTGAGAGCAGGATGAAGATATCTACGGAGAGTATAGAAAGGAGGCCAGCATTGAATATCAATATTGCCGAATTGGACAACAAGACCATGTTGGAATTGTACGGCGTCGCCCGGGAATTAAACCTGGCCGGCTATTCCAAACTACGGAAAAAGGAACTGATATTCGAGATCACCAAGGCGTTGACTCACTCGGATGAGTTGATGCAGGCAAGCGGCGTTTTAGAAATCATGCAGGACGGTTACGGATTCTTACGCCCATTTGCCTATGTACCCAGTCAGGATGATATCTATGTTTCTCCTTCCCAGATCAGAAAATTTGAGCTGCGTACGGGGGACCGGGTAGGGGGACAGGTAAGACCGCCTAAGGACAATGAACGGTTTTTCGCCCTTTTAAAGGTACAGGATGTAAACGGCTTTCCGCCAGATGAATCTGTCAAGCGTATTCACTTCGATGCCCTGACCCCGCTTTATCCTCGGCAGAGATTGACATTGGAAACCACTACCATGGAACTGCCCACTCGGATCATCGATCTGATGGCACCGATTGGCAAAGGACAGAGAGGTCTTATAGTTGCTCCGCCCAAAGCTGGAAAAACCATCTTAATGCAGAGAATTGCCCAGGGAATAACCGCCAATCATCCTGAAGTCGAACTCATCATTCTGTTGGTTGACGAGCGACCGGAGGAAGTTACGGATATGCAGCGTTCAACCCAGGCAGAAGTGGTCGCGTCTACTTTCGATGAGCCGCCGGAAAACCATGTCAAGGTTACCGACATGGTTCTGGAGCGGGCCAAGAGATTGGTTGAACATAAACGTGATGTAGTAATACTTATGGACAGTCTGACCAGGCTGGCTCGCGCTCACAACCTGGTGGTACCGCCTAGCGGACGTACACTGTCCGGCGGTATCGATCCGGCTTCATTGGACAAGCCCAAACGCTTTTTTGGAGCCGCACGTAATATCGAAGAAGGCGGGAGTCTGACCATCATCGCCACGGCACTGGTGGAGACCGGATCGCGCATGGATGAGGTCATATTTGAAGAGTTCAAGGGCCGCGGCAACATGGAGTTGGTACTGGATCGCAAACTGGCGGAAAGAAGGATCTTCCCGGCCATCGACCTCAAACGCTCCAGCACCCGTAAGGAAGAACTGCTGCTCAACAAGGAAGAACTGGAATTGAACTGGATCATACGTAACCGGGTGAGTGAATTTAATCCGGTGGACAGCATGCAGGTTATTCTGGAGACCTTCAAAAAGACCGGTTCCAACAAAGACCTGCTGCGTGCCGCCCCGGTGGTTTTCGGCAGTGATAAACGGGAATATGCCCGTAACGGCCACGACCGTAACTAATAAAGAATAATAAATACAAAATATGGTTAGAATAAAGGGCAAATGCCCTTTATTTTTTTGTATCAGGGCGGCGAGGACAGCCGCCCGATATATTTTGTGGGGGCAGATTTGAATACCCCACAGGGGATCACCAAAAGTTGATGAAAAACTTAGAATGGGGTATCTTAGCTATTTCGTTACAGTTACCCTATAAGTTTTTCGGAAAAAGAAAAAGAGGTGAATACCTATCAGAAAGAAAATGATCTGTCTGGTGGTGATGGTTATCTTCATACTGGCTACGATGAGTAACCAGACCGGAGCTGTTATGTCCAACGAGGACTTTACGCCCCGGAGGGAGGCAGCCCGGTCTCCAGGCAATCAGGCTATGATCTACTCCGTCGCAGCAGGGGACAGCCTCTGGTCTATAGCCCAAAGATATCATGTGGATATGGACATGCTGATGGCTGCCAACAACCTGGATGAGAACAGCCTGCTGACTATCGGCCATAAAATAACTATACCCGATAGCAGGCATGGGGTGCACCGGATCACCGCCGGGGAAACCCTGTGGGAGATCGCCTGCCTGGCCGGTACCAGTGTGGATCAGTTGCAGAAACTCAACCCAGGAATAAAAGCCAATCAGCTCAGTATCGGTGATTTGTTGACCGTCCCCGCCAATTGTTCCCCGTCGATAAATCCCGTAAACAAGAGTTCACGGGGGATCGCTCAGGTGATCTTCAATTGGCCGGTATTGGGTAAGATCACCTCATATTTTGGCTGGCGTCATCGCAGCTTTCATTATGGTCTGGATATTGCCGGTAAGATGGGAGAGCCAATCATGGCTGCGGCCGGAGGGGTAGTGGCCTACAGCGGATGGAAAGGCAACTACGGCAAGGCAGTAATCATCCAGCATCAGGATGGCCGACAAACCCTTTATGGGCACATGCAGAGGATAATGGTCTCCAACGGCGAGTCGGTGGCGCGGGGCGAGATAATCGGTCTGGTAGGCAGCACCGGACATTCCACCGGCCCCCATGTACATTTTGAAGTACGCCGGAAAGGTGCTTGTTTAAACCCGCTCAATTATTTGCGATAAAATATAAAGCCCCCCTTCAGGGGGTTTTTTTATGGGCAGATTTGGGTTAGGCTTTAAGGAGTGATGGAGGTGGAGAAAAGTGTTGCTTAGCCTTTATGCCAATAATCGCGGGGAGGTATTAGAACACCCCGATTTTTTTATGTTGGGCCGCAGCGGTGAAAACTGGTTGGTCCCGGAAAAACACGAACTGATACCCCTCCCCAAGGGGTCCTCGCTGGTGGCCATTCCCGGCACTATTCCCGCCGGTCTGGGCCGGGGCGATCAAGTGATGGGGATCGAATATGAACCGGCTCATCCTGATCAGCCGGTGCAGGCAGTAGCTGCGCTCCTGCCTCAGGGCTTTACCCGTACCCTGCTGCCGGCCTGTGTCAGTAAGGACAATCAGGAACTTCCCGTACTGGGCTATGCGGCGGTTGGTTTTAAGAATGGCAAGATATACGTGGCAGCGGTGCAGACCGATGAACATCATAAATGGCACCCGATTAATTACAATACCGAAGGACTTCCCGCCCGCATCAGCAAAATGCTTAAGAAATTCCCGGAAAACAAAATATACCGCCAGCTGGCCCACTGCTCGCTGCGCTATGGATGTTTTACCGCCCAAAACATATTCTATCAGCGCTGGGAAGGGGGCATCCCCAGCATGACCAAATGCAATGCGGAATGTCTGGGCTGTATATCGGAGAGCCACGGCGAGGTGGCTTCGGCCCAGGAGCGCATAGGGTTTTTACCGTCGGCGGCCGAGATAGCTCAGGTTGGCCTGGAGCATCTCAAGCATGCTCGGGAAGGCATCATAAGTTTCGGCCAGGGCTGCGAAGGGGAACCCTCTCTTAATGGGAAACGGCTGGCGGCGGCGGTCCGGGCTATTCGCCGGGAGACCGGCCAGGGTAGCATCAATATAAACACCAATGCCGGTTATACCGATGGGATCAAACAGCTATGCGACGCGGGGCTGGATTCCATGCGGGTCACTATCTTCTCCTGCCTCGAGGATAATTACAACAGATACCATCGGCCGGTCAACTATGGATTGCCCGATGTTATTGATTCCATCGAATATGCCCGGGACAAAGGGGTCTTTGTCTCTCTCAACCTGCTGGTTTTTCCCGGGTTTACCGACCTGGAGGAAGAGGTCGATGCCTTGCTGGAGTTTGTACGAAACCATCGGATAAACATGATCCAGCTGCGCAACCTGAACATCGATCCCGACCGACTCCTGGCTCACGTATCAGCCGGCGGGCCAGCACTGGGTATGGTCGGTCTTCTGGCCAGGCTGCAGGAAGAGCTGCCCGAGGTGACCCTGGGGTCTTACAGTCATCCGGTAAATCAGGTTACACCATAAATATTTCACTTAATGATTAGTCTTCTTTTGGACAGCTCTTTGCTAATAAAGCGATGGGTTGTTTTTTTTTGCTTCAAAATGTCAAATGTCAGAAGGAGAGTAACATTGCGACAAAACAAGAAATATGCAATAATTGCCTGAGAGAATCGAGAATGGGGGGGAAATATGCTAAAAAAGAGGAAGAGCTTAAACATCTACATGCTGTTGGCCCTGTTTCTGGTAAGTATAGTGGGAAATATGCCGGCGGCAACCGCACAGGGTATCGGCAGTCCCGGTCTGGTTGCTTTCAGTGATGTGAGTGCCAGCGATCCCAATGCTGTGTACATTAAGTACGTAGTAGCCCGGGGGCTGATGTCGGGATTTCCCGATGGTAGTTATCATCCCAACGGAGCTCTGACCCGGGCCCAGGCAGCGGTCGTACTAGCCCGGACAGCAGGACTGAATACGACAGCTGCTGCGGGCAGCAATTTTAAGGATGTATCTGCCTCACACTGGGCAGCTGGCAGTATAACAGCCGCCTCTCAGGCTGGCTATATCAAGGGTATAAGCGCAGATACCTTCAAACCCGATGCAAAATTAACCCGGGCTCAGGGTGCCAGTCTGTTTATGCGATTATCCAAGCAGCCTGATTCGGGGGCAGCGCTTCCTGCGTTAAATGACATCAATAACCAGCATTGGGCTGCCCGTGCAGTGGCCATGGCCCTGGACGCCGGGATGGTCGGGTTGAGCAGTGACAAGAAGAACTTCTATCCCGATGCCGAGTTCAGTCGAGGAGATTTATCAATATTGTTGGCCATGCTGATCAGCAGAGACCCGGAATTAAGTCGGGACAAGCTGACCATGACCCTGGTCGTGAAGAAGGGCGAAGTGAAGGTATTGACAGCTGGTGCAAGTGCAGCTGAAACGGCTGGCAGCAATACAGCCATAGATCAGGGTGATAGCATAATAACCGGCGAAGATGGTGAGGCCGAACTGAACCTGCCTGATGGCAGCGGCCTGTTGTTAAAAGCCAACACCAACCTTACCCTGAAGAAAATTCAGGGACGCAACTACATAAAAAAGGACGGCAGCCCGGGCGTAGCAATTGAAAATCTTGAGGTGGGGCTGAGTCAGGGCAGGATATTTGGCGCTCTGAACAGTCGGCACGATACCAAAAGCCAACTGGGGAAAATCAAAGACAAGGCGGGGAACCTGCTGGCCAGTCTGGCCACCCACTTTATCCTGGCGGCGGGAGATACCCCCTGGTACAAAACCGCTGAGATGAAGAAAGCTAAGGTCAAGGTTGACATGCCCTGGGGAATCTGTGGCATTCGGGGCAGTGTATGGAGCAATCTGGTCGATGCCAGCCAGAACAGTAGCAGCCTCTTGAACGGGGAAGCTGATGTTACAGCGGCAGGCATGACCCAGCCATTGGCTCCGGGTCAGAGCACGGTTATAAGCGGATCCGATAAAGCCCCCACCCCCGCAGCTCTGATGAGCACAGATGAGCTGAAAGCATGGAAAAGCGAGAAGAGTTGGGTCGAGCAGAGAAACAGCATTATTCAGGACAACCTTGAGCTGACACCGGTTTCACCTTCGGCGGTCCAGGCACCAAAGCCTTCTGAAGTAACAGGATCAGGGGCATTCAGCGTTTCTTTCGTCTATGCTGTATGGGAGAACTATGTTAATTTAGGTGACTCAAGCGATATCCTCGTTTTCGAAAATATAAAAGGAATCCCCCAGCAATCCAGCCTGGATATCAGCAAGCTGATAATACGGGATGTTAATGGCAAGCAAATCTCTCTAAAAGGGAATTACTCGTTTGTCCAAAACAAGGGGCAGTTATCCATTGACCGGGATGCAGGAACATTTACTGTAAGCGATTCACTGTCGTCAGGCCAATACACCTTAAAAGATCAAGATCCCGAAGAAGAATATGCTTATGCTGGCAATTCTGATATTCCAGCAATCAATGCTAACCACTGGTGTCTGCGTATAAAACTGACGTCGGAAGACACCAAAACACTGAGGAATTTGGCTGGAGACAGAGATGGGTACGCGTTCCAAGGGAGTGTTGAGGCGACAGATGGCTGGATAATTAATACTGATACAAAAACGGTAGCATCATCATTTAAAGGCATAAAGCTTTGGTCGTCTCATATGGGAGGAATGGGAGGTATGTAATCTCAGGAAGTTTTTACAGTCTGATTGATCAACGTAAAACATATCACCAGGGGACAGGTACATAAAACTGTCCCCTGTGTTCATTAAGCTGGCAATATAGTAATATTAATAAGGAATACTATCTATCATAATGTCAGCCCGGGGAGGTAAGCATTTTGGATAAGAAGGGACCCTATACCGTTACGCAGTTAAGGGCCTTGCCCACCGGCAGTCAGGGCTGGGGCAAGTTTTTGGTGTTGGAGAAGACCCAGCGCCGCATCAAGGATGGCCGTGAAGTCATCAACCTGAAGATTGGTGACTCCGGCGGTCAGATCGATTGCGTGGTCTGGGACAACTGCCAGGTAGCAGGCCAGTTGGAGGCTGGAACCATAGTAGCCATCCTGGGCAATCTGGGTTCATATAATAATCATTTGCAGTTGACGGCTACCCGGATCAAGGTACTGGAAGAGGATCCGGCGGATTATATGCAGGGTCCGGCCATACCGTTGGAACAGTTGCGGGGGGACTTTGGCCGGTTGTTGTCATCAGTAGAGGATCCCTGGATGGCCGGATTGCTGGAACGCATATTCACTCCCGAGCTACTGGACCGTTTTCATCGAGCCCCGGCTGCGCGCAAGATCCACCACAATTATGGGGGTGGACTGCTGGAACACACCCTCAGTGTAGCGGGCAACTGTGTAAGGATAGCTGATAATTACCCGTCATTAAACCGCGATATGCTGGTGACCGGGGCAATTCTGCACGATATCGGCAAATTATATGAATATGAGATGAAGCCATCCCCGCGCTACACCGCAGAAGGCCGGATGATGGGGCATATAGTGCTGGGAGACGAGTTGGTCGGGGAAAAGATCAGGGCCATGCGCGGAGAAGGACTGGACTTTCCCTCCGAACTGGAATGGATGATCAAGCATATGATCCTGGCCCATCATGGCAGCCTGGAGTACGGCTCGCCGGTGGTGCCGCTCTTTCCCGAGGCCTTCCTGTTATATATGATGGATAATCTGGATGCCAAGCTCTTTGTCTACAAAAACAAGATCGAAGAGAACGATGGTGATGATGAATTCTTTACCAATTATGACAATTTCCATGGCCAGTACTTTTTCACCTATCGCTACCCCGCGGAAGGGGACGGCAGTGGCGAAGAGTAGTTGGGACGCATCGGTTGATATAGTTATAATCGGGGCGGGAGTAATTGGTTTGGCGATAGCCGGAGAGCTGTCAGCCGCATACCCTGACCTCAGTATCCTGCTGGTTGAAAAGAATGAAAGTTATGGGCAGGAGACCTCGAGCCGCAGCAGTGAGGTGATCCATGCCGGGATCTATTATCCGGAGACCAGCCTCAAAGGTAGATTGTGCCGGGAGGGCAATGACCTGCTCTACCAGTATTGTGTGTGCAATGGGATTCTCCATCACCGCTGCGGTAAGGTGATAATTGCCGTAGAACAGGATGAGCTGCCCCAACTGCAGCAGATTTTTGCTCAGGGTCAGCTCAACGGGGTTGGACTGGAGTGGCTGACCCGGCAGCAGGTGCAGGAGCGGGTCCCTGACGTGCGGGCAGCCGGAGGTATCTGGTCACCTGATACCGGGATAATCGACAGCCATGGCTTGATGTATTCCTTCTACCATCGCACCCGTGAGCAGGGGGTGACGGTGCTGCTGAAGACGCCGGTCCTGGCGCTGCGGAGGATGGACGGAGAATACCTGGTTACCCTGCCCGGTGAGATCATCAAAAGCCGGATGGTCATCAATGCTGCCGGCTTACACAGTGACCGCATAGCTGCTATGCTGGGCCTGGATGTCGACGCCTATGGATATCGCCTGCATTACTGCCGCGGTGAATATTACCGGCTGCGTCCGCGCAGGTCCTTTGCTCATCTGATCTATCCCCTGCCGGAAAAGTCAGGGCTGGGCATTCACCTGACTCTGGACCTTAACGGCGGGCAGCGTTTGGGCCCGGACTTTTCATATGTGAATGAAATCGATTATCAGATAGACGACATTTCCCGGGAGGCCTTTTACCAGGCAGTGCGGCGTTATTTACCCTGGCTGGAACTGGAGGATCTGACCCCTGATTATTGCGGGATACGGCCCAAGCTGCAGGCACCCGGTGAGGATTTCCGCGATTTCGTTATCAAAGAAGAATCTGACCGGGGCTACAGCGGCCTCATCAACCTGATCGGCATAGAATCGCCTGGATTGACTTCCAGCCTGGCAGTGGGAGAATATGTAGTGTACTTGGTCGGCATTCTTCTCGGACGGGGAGATGCGAAGGAATGAAATGTTTGTTAAACCGTAAGGCGTGGATCATCGTTATACTGGTTGCCATGGTTATGACCTGGCTTTTCCTGAATGCCGGCAAAAACCTGGTCCGGGAAGATAAACTGCAACCGGCTGATCTGATCGTGGTCTTAATGGGGAGTGGTCCAGACCGGATTCTGGAAGCGGTGGATCTTTATAAGGCCGGATACAGCACGAAGATCCTGATGGTGGAAAACAACCAGCCCGGTTTTAAATTATTGAAGAGCCGCGGGGTTTCGATACCTCGCGACGCTTACCTGGCTAAATCGGTAGGGGTACAATTGGGAGTGCCTGCGGCGGCTTTCATCATCCTGCCGGCTGATGCTAAGAGTACTCAGGAGGAAGCTGACCGTATCAAACAATATCTGAAGAATAAACCGGAACTGCAGCGTATGATCGTAGTATCCTCCCGTTATCACACCAGCCGGGCGGGGATCATATTTGAACGCACCTTCGACCGGGTTGGCCAGCGAGTACAAATAACGGTCCGACCCAGCCGCTATGATACCTTCAACCAGAAGGCATGGTGGAAGAAACGGGAAGATACCAAACAGGTAGTCTATGAATATATCAAGCTGTTGGCTTTCTATACCGTTGACCGATGATGGTTATTTTTTGACCTCGGGACCTATTCGATAGCTTTGCAGGGTCGAGGATACCGTCTCGCCATTGCTGATGAACTCGCGTTTGACCAGGCCCACCCCTTTGGCATAATACTCGTTGATAACATACCCTGCACCATCCATCCTGATATGCATACAATTCTTAAAGCTCCCCGCCGGGGCAGTCAGAGTTGCCGATAGGCCAACGATTTCCCGTTTGATATTGTCATCATTCTGCCAGTTGCTGCCCTTCTTTATGGGTCCCTGAATGATAACGGTGTTATCATTGGCAGTAAAGCCCCCGTCCAGGATATTCTTATTATCATAAGATTCTCCCTTGGTATAGACACGGGTGACCGCACCATTGCTGGTCCGATAGACCGAGCTGCTGATTGTTCCGCCATTGGCCTCCCTGACCTGGGCGAAATCATTTTTAACGTATTCCACCTGGCGTTCGAAGGAGGCATATTCGTTGCCAGCTCCCTGATAGGTCCAGCTGCTGCCCGACTTGAGCGGGAAATAATCCGCGGGCACCGGGGCTTTAGCCTGGAGTTGCTTTTCGCCCGTAGCGGGTTTGTTGGAATTATTATTTTTGGTGTTGCTGCAGCCCCCTATGATCAGTATCAGAACCAGACTGAAGAGCACCAGCCAGCGCTGTTTCATCATATAGATCCCTCCGCTATGGAATATTTGTTAAGTATGGACTAAGCTTATTATAACCCTGTTGCGGTTAATTACGCATTGAGGGTAGTTTTCTGGCACTTTACCCCCGGGGAGGAACAGCTCATGACGGATAATAAAAAGCAAAACCTGAAAGGACTGCAGATTATTCCGGGTGTAGGACCCCGCACCGCCGAAGACTTGTATGATCTGGGTTACTCCACGCCGGAGAGCCTGCGGGGCGAGGATCCGGCTCAAATGTATGAGCGACTCTGCGCTTATCAGGGTTGCCAGGTAGATCGTTGCATGCTCTATGTATTTCGCTGCGCGGTTTATTACGTATCTCGTGACGAACATGACCCGGAACTGCTCAAGTGGTGGAATTGGAAAGAACGATAAGGGGGAGTGACTATGGCACAGAACCATAACAGGGTTTTTCAATGGGTAACCTGGATTACAGCTTTGGGCGCCCTGGGCTGTATGCTCCTTCCCGGCTATTTGCCACCGGTGATTTTCCCGATCATACTGTTTTCAGCAGCCTTGATATTGCTAATCGACCTGGCTGTCTCCTGGAAAAATCTTAATCGTACTCAGAAATGGTCAATTGGGCTGAGCATAATTATCTGGACGGTACTGGGCAGTTTCGGATTAGGGTTTAATTCGCCTTTCAGGCCGTGATGACGGCAAAAATCAGTTCGGAAGGAATAAGGTCAAAGCCGGGTTCCGGCCGGATTGCCAGCTGGTCCGAGTATTTGCTGGGCTCACCAAGCACATAAACCGGTACAGCATTGATTTTTGCCGCCTGTGCTATTGCCAGACTGGGATAACCGTTGACTACCGAACCATCAGCCAGGATTGTGTCCGCACCCAGTAATACCAGATCTGACTTTCCCAGATAATTCGCAACATCGGTGTCTTCGATCAATATGCAGGCAATGCCCTGCTCAGCCAGTTTACCGGCCATATGTTGACCATAAGCGGGTTGGCTGGTTTGCCGGGAAAGGGCTATAAAAAGCTTGAAGTTCTTTCCTTCATTACGGGCGGTTATCAGACTGGAGATGACGGTAGAGCTGTAACTGCCGGAAAATATGGTGTTTCCGTGCTCAATCAATGAAGCCCCGGCCTTGCTTACCTGGGTTTTGGACTCTCTCCAGAGCTGTACCAGCTTGTCGGTCAGTTTGATCATGCAGAGCGGCAAATCGTCGCCTGGCTTGTATTGCTGGGCTTCGGCCAGGAAGCATTGCATGTAATATTTGATGGAATGCATGTTGGGACGGACCCGGGATAACTCCAGGGCAACTCCGGTCAATGCCGTCAGATATTGGTCCGGGGGGCTGGCGGGCAAAGTAGCGGCTGCCAGCTTAAGCGTATCCAGGGCCTGCCGGGTCAGCTCGCTGGCACCACGGGACCGATCATCATAGATAGCTTTTATGCGCTCCTCAATGACCATCATCTAACCAGCTCCCAGGCTGCATAGAGGCCGGGTACGGTATCGTGTTCTCTGATCTCCTCGGGGTCGATCCATTTGCACTGGTTGTGCTCCCAGTCGATCTTCACCAGTTCAGGATTCTGCACTTTAAAGCGGAAGGGATGGACCATCCACTTCCTGCCCAGCTTCTCATCGAGGACCGCCAGAATAGGTCCAATTTGGATCAGTTCCAGCTGTTCCCGCTCCAAGCTGGCTTCTTCGCTGATCTCCTGCCAGGCCTGATCCAGGGGTTCCGCGCCGCTTTCGATAAAACCGCTGATCCCGGCCCAGCGTGCGGTGTAGCTGCCCACCCGGTCACTGCGCTGCAGCAGCAGGATCTTGCCGTCATGCTCCAGAAAACAGGTTACCACATGCGATTCTTCCACCAAATTCACCTCATTCAGTTTTGTCCGAAATTGAGTATTATGACCCGGCCCAACCCTAAACTTCTGGAGTTCGATCACAGGCTGTCTCAGTATAACAGAGTCTGCCAGGCAGGAATAACCATGACAAAGGCGAAGATTCAATTATTATACTGCTCAATCCAGAATCTGCGTAAATCATATCAAATCTGCGTTATCTGCGTCTATTTTAGAAGGGGGTTATGTTTATGACTATGCCATTGGAGGGAATTCGGGTATTGGACCTGTCCCGGGTTATCGCCGGACCGTTTTGCACCCAGCTCCTGGCTGACTACGGGGCTGAGGTGATCAAGGTGGAGGATCGGCAGGGCGGGGACCCTTCCCGTTTGCAGCCGCCCCTGATCAATGGTACCGGCAGCCTTTTTTATCTAGTCAATCGCAATAAGCAGAGCCTGGCCCTGGATCTCAAGCAGGAGGCTGGTAAGGATATACTGCGCCAGTTGGTACGCGAAGCCGATGTACTCATCGAACAGTTCCGGCCCGGGGTCATGGAAAAACTGGGGTTGGGTTATGAGGCTCTCAAGACCATAAACCCCGGCCTTATTTATTGCTCGCTTTCTGGCTACGGTCAGACCGGTCCCCTGTCAACCGCGCCCTCCCATGATCTCAATTTTCAGAGCCTGGCCGGTATAGCTCTGCTCAATGGCAAACCAGGGGAAACCCCACTGGTACCGCCTATCACCATGACCGCTATGGCCGGAGGCTCGCTTTACGCAGTGGCGGCAATATTGATGGCCTTGCTGCAGCGTTCGAAGACAGGGGAGGGACAGTATTGCGATGTAGCGATTCTTGACGGAACCGTGAGCTTGATTGTGCAATTGCTGGCGGAGAGAGCCGGCTGGGGGAGCCTGCCCCGTCGGGGAGAAGGTGCACTAGCCGGCGGCTTTGCCTGCTATAACATCTATGCCACCAGTGACGGGGGTTATGTCAGCCTGGCTGCGGTGGAAGGCAAGTTCTGGAATGATTTCTGCAGCGAGATGGGCTGCCCGGAGCTTGCTTCTGTTCAATGGGACCCATCACAGCAGGTCATGATAAAGGAAAAGGTCCAGGAATACTTTTTAACTCGTACCAGGCAGGAATGGGAGGATCACTTTGCCGAGAGTGATATCTGTTTCAGCCCCTTGCTGGACCTGGACGAGATGTGCCAGCATCCTCAGGTGGCTGCTCGCGGTATGATAACCAAACTGGAAGATTTCATAGGTCCCGGCCGTGATCTATGCCTGACCGGTCTGCCGGTCAAGCTGTCAGCTACTCCCGGCCGGGTCGAGCAAAGATTTGCTGTACTGGGCGAACAGAATGAAGAGATCCTGCGCGGGCTGTTGGGCTACGGCGATGAAGAGATAGCACGCCTGCGGGAACAAAAGGTTATCTAGAAATGCCAGGATTTTCTCGGGGCAGGACCTCGGCGGGTCATGTTAATTCGAATCTCCGAATTGAAATAGAAACCCTTCATCGCAGCCATAATATATATGAAATAATGTGGTGAAGCTGGTGTGTTTATCAAACAGTTGATCGGCGGGTTGCTTTTTGCGGGCACCGTAATCGGAGCCGGGATACTGGGGTTGCCCTATGCCCTGGCTCAGGGTGGGTTTATCCTGGGAGCCTTGCTGCTCTTATTGGGGGCATTTTTTGCTTATTTGTCAGCGGCCCAGATCGGGGCGCTGGTCTATGAAAAAGAGCCGGATCTGCCTCTGACCAGCATTGTAGAGAGCTATATGGGAACCAGGATGGCCTACCTCACCCTGGGGGCCATACTATTTTCCTCCTATGGAGCATTGATTGCCTATCCGCTGGCTATCGGCCAGATTGGTGCTTCCCTCCTGCATTTTCCGGGCTGGTGGGGAGCTCTGCTATTTGTTGTCCTGATGACCGGACTGTTAAATCTGAATCTTAATGAAAGCAATCAGATTGATGCTATTATTACGATTCTTCTGGTCCTGCTTCTGCTCTGGGTTCTGCAGCGCTCCATCCCGCAAGTGAAAGCGGAGAACCTCTTTTTCTTTCAACCATCCCGCAGCCTGAAAGCTTTTGGCATCGTGATCTTTGCCTTTGCCGGGCACGTGGTTATCCCCAATGTCATCTCATATATGAAAGTCAAGCGGGACAAGGGGATAAAGGTTTTGGGCTGGAGCATTGCCGGCGTAGGTCTTATCTACTTATTCTTTTTCGGGGTGTCCATTGGAGTGATGGGCACCGGGGTCACCCGAGTGGCTACTCTGGGACTGGCCAGGAAGGCCAGTTTGAGCCTGGCGGTTGCCGGTCAGGTCTTCGCTGTTTTTGCTATCATAACCTCTTTCTTTGGTCTGGCCATATCCCTGCGCAGCACCTTCGAAAATCAATTCGGATTGAAGCCCCGGCTCAGCCTGGCCTTGATCGTTTTACCGGTACTGGTCATCGATCTGCTGCTGGCGGGAAACCCCGGCGGAGCCTTCGTCAAGGTGTTGAGTTATGCGGGCGGGATCGGCTCTGCTCTGTATATCGGCTTGATACCGGCCCTGATCATTGCCGATCGCCGCTACCAGTTCAAGGTTCCCCTGGGCCGCAGCGGAGCCGGAGCCGCTATCATCTTTTATGGGGTTGCCGTGCTCTACACCATATTCATGGGGTAGCTCAGTTAGCCCTCGCTAATCGCCGGATTTTTGTATCCTCCAGATGTAGAACACCATGATCATCATCATACTGCCCAACATAAGCGGGTTGAAGGCGGCGTGCAGAGACCGGGCATGCCCCAGGGCGATCTGCAGGGTCATCCAGGACAGGTAGGTGAAGGTCCAAACCGTTATCGTCTTGAGCCAGCCTATCATATCAAGGCTCAGCCGCCACTGGCGGGGTGATACCTTTTTGCCCGAGGTCGAGGGCGAGAACCAGTGCAGCATACTCATAAGGCCGTAGAGCACCAGGCTGATTACCGGGAGCATGAACACCATCCCCTTACCGCCCCAGGCATCCACCTTGCCTCCGGCCCCGTAGTGCTGGGGTATTTTGCCCGGCAGATCTGGGTAGTAGAGCATAACCGCGGCCAGACCCAGAATCAGCCCTGACCAGGCTAATACCTCGAGAACATAATCCAGTGTGGAAAAGGGGAGTCGGGCCGGTAAAACGGATGAATCCCGAACGGACCCACCCGTCGGCGGGGAGGTCGGCTGTAAGGTAGTTGTTGGGCAGGTTTTGGGGTTGCCGTCTTCATCAAAGTTATGGCGCAGGTATCTTTCCGTGCTAAAGATGGTCAGTACTATACCAATTGCCATCACTGTAGTGACAATCAATAGACCATACCGGGACAGCGGTTCCCACCAGACCAGGAAACCGCACAGGAGAGTTGTAAACCCGGTGAAGAGCAGGGCCTTGCCGGAATATCGATTGGCGGATATCCAGGTATCAGGGCTCTTCATGGACCAAGCGGTACGGTAGCCGGCCACCGGATTCAGGCTGCTGCCCTTTTGGGCCATCACCCGGGTGAGCCCGCCGCCAAATATTAAGATCAACCCCATATAGAGCGTGACAATATCTGCCCGCATTATTTGTCCTCCTTGACCATGCTGGATTTGGGTCGCTTTATGGTCAGCCAGATAAATACAAAGGTCATTTCGACCGCCCCCTTTGACTCAATCAACCCGGTTCTTGGTTTTCTGATACAGATTTCTGGTTTGGGCTGGTTCATGCAGGTTTATCAATACGGGTTCCCTCTTATCCCGCCGGGTGATAATTATCACTGGACCCTCGGCGGAACGCAGGAAAAGGAGACATTGGCCCCATTTTTCCACCTGAAAATGCCCCTTAAGTACCGGCCCCATATTCAGTCCATTGTTTTTATAACCGATGATTGGCAATTTGGCTTCCAGTCGCACGGTATCGATGGCAGTATAGTTCACAATGGTTCCGTAAGCGCCGCTGATCCTCATGGCAGTATCAGTAAAGGTGTATTGGGCAGGCCGGGAGGACCAGTATAAGTTACCCATTACCCCCACCACAATAACCACGGAGAGAACGAGGGCAATAACCGTAATTGTTTTCTGGCTTTTATCACTTTTGCCTTCGGACAATTCGGGCGGGGGATTGAAACGCTGCACCCTTACCAGCATGATAATAATTACAGCGATAAAGAATCCCCAGGCTACATCCTGGCCCCAGATGAACCCGGCCCTGCTGAGCAGGTACCCGGCCACGATAATGGCGGCCAGCAGGTAAATATAATTGCCGACAAAGGCCCCGATGCCTTTTTCTTTCATATATTTTCGGGCGGCGGCTGACGAGGTATTGTAGCCGGCAATCAGGATTTCACCGCCTAAATATTTAATAATGGTGGCAAGAGCGCCCAATAAAACAACCGTAAACAGGGCTATCCAAAAATTCATGCCCATTGTTTCTCCTTCATTAACCATAATTGTTTTTGCTTGACTATAGCTTGGTTATAATTCATCATAGAGCAACTAAGCAATAAGTAAAGGGCTAATTGTTATTGGACTGATAAAAATTATGAACCTGAATCCAATATATTTGAACTGAATAGTAATGCCGTTTACTAATATATTACGCTACAGATATTACTGGCTTGTATTTTGTCAGGGTTATTGATATAATTTTTACTGCAGTTTGCTTATGAACTGGTAATTAATATATAGAAGCACTTAAAGTGAGGTGAAAACATTGAAGGACAAGATTCATCCCAAGTATATCACCGTAACCGCCCATTGTGCGTGTGGAAACGAGTTTGAGGTGGGTTCCACCAAGGAGGCAATCAAGGTGGAAATTTGCTCCAAGTGCCACCCCTTTTATACCGGAAACAAGAGCCGGGTAGTCGATACTACCGGTCGGGTTGATAAGTTCAAGAAAAAGTATGGCTTGCAGTAACCAGGTAGCAGGGTGTAATGCTCTGCTATTTTTTTCTGCATTTTGAGGAAGTAATAGACGCAGCGTCATTATTGGTACCAGTTAGGGTACATAAGGTGGCGGGAAGCAGGCTGACGATCTTAATTAAGGCGGTATATATGAGCGAGCAGGTTCAATATGGCGGTATGGCCGTAATCGAAGGCGTAATGATGCGCGGGCCGGATAAGGTCTCACTGGCGGTAAGAAGGACCGATGGTTCAATTGCGCTGGAACAGGAGACCCTACCGGCTTTGCCCAAACATCTTGCTTTCCTCAAGTGGCCTTTCATCCGCGGTACCTATGTCCTAATCAACAGCATGGTGATCGGGGTCCGTATGCTCAACAAGTCAGCTAATCTCTCCCTGGAGGAAGAGGATGAGCAGTTGTCGGGCGGGGAGATATTCCTTACCACCCTGCTGGCATTTGTGCTGGCCATTGGTCTTTTTATGGCACTGCCCACTGCGGTCGTACATTTTACCAAGGCTTACCTGGGCGGGATATTGATGCAAAACCTGGTGGAAGGCGTCATCCGTATCGCCTTCTTTCTGATCTATGTCTATGCCATATCAAAAATGAAGGAAATTGAGCGCGTGTTCATGTATCACGGTGCTGAACATAAATCGATATTTACTATGGAGGCCGGCGAAGAGCTGACAGTGGAGAACGCCCGCAAGTATACCACCCTGCATCCCCGTTGCGGCACCAGCTTTTTGCTGATCGTCATGGTGATATCCATACTGGTTTTTGCCCTGTTAGGTGATGGCAGCCTGTTCTACCGGGTATGGACCCGCCTGGCGGTTCTGCCGATCGTGGCAGGTCTATCCTACGAATTCCTGCGCTGGAGCGGAAAATATTATAAAAACAGCTGGGCCAGGATAGTAATCGCTCCCGGTCTTTATCTCCAGAAGCTAACCACCCGCGAACCCGACGATGATCAGCTGGAGGTAGCTCTGACCGCCCTAAAACTGGTCCTCCCCTCGGCAGAAGGTACAGTAGATAGCCTAGGAAACGACACTCTGGCAACCTGCCCGAGCTAAATAAGATAAATCAGACGCAGAAGAGTCAAGGGGACGGTTCTTCTGACTCAATTTCCCCTGATTTTATGATAAATGGTTGGGGGGCTAATTAGTTTAATCTTTTATTGATCTGTGCTAATGAGAGTAGTCTGCGTGCGGCGTCAGCCGCCAGCGTCCATTCCCAAAAAAGGAGGAGCATTCGATGCTGGAAAAACTGGCCAGCCTGGAAGAGAAATATGATGAACTGAGCGAGATGCTTAGTCAGCCCGAGGTAATTGCTGACCAGAGCAAGCTGCAGAAATATGCCAAGGCTCACTCGGACTTGAGCGATATCGTGGGCAAATACCGGGAGTACAAATCCGTCATCGGTCAGCTCGAGGATACCCGCCAGATGCTCAAAGAGGGTGCTGACGAGGAATTCAAGGAGATGCTGCTGGAGGAGGAAGCGACCCTGCAGCAGCGCAAGGATGGCCTGGAAAAAGAGATGCAGTTCCTGCTGCTGCCCCGCGACCCTAACGATGACAAGAATGTTATCATGGAGATCCGTGCCGGTACCGGCGGTGAGGAAGCGGCACTGTTTGCGAATGACCTTTTTCGTATGTACAGCCGCTATGCTGAGAGCCAGGGTTGGAAGATCGACATCATGGATTCCAACTATACCGACATCGGTGGAATTAAGGAAATAATCTTTGGGGTTGAGGGTCAGGGTGCCTACAGCAAACTTAAATTTGAATCCGGTGTACACCGGGTGCAGCGTATACCTTCAACTGAATCCGGGGGACGCATCCATACCTCGGCGGCCACGGTAGCGGTACTGCCTGAAGCGGAAGAGGTCGAGGTGGCCATCGATCCCAATGATATTCGGGTAGATATCTATTGTTCCAGCGGACCGGGCGGTCAGTCAGTCAATACCACCCAGTCGGCGGTGCGGCTTACCCATGTGCCTACCGGGTTGGTGGTTATCTGCCAGGACGAAAAATCCCAGCACAAGAATAAGGCCAAGGCCATGCGGGTACTCAGATCCCGCCTGAAAGAGAGCATTGAAGAAGAACAACATGCGGAATTAGCAGGTGCCCGTAAGAGTCAGGTCGGGACCGGCGATCGAAGTGAACGGATACGGACCTATAACTTCCCCCAGGGACGGGTGAGTGATCATCGCATCAACCTGACCCTGCACAAACTCGATTACATTCTGGAAGGACAACTTGGGGAGATCATTCAGGCCTTGACCGAGAACGACCAGGCCGAGCGCTTGAAGCGGGTGGACTGATGTGGCTCTTGAATGGACTATCAATGAATTGCTGGCATGGACCCAGGGTTATTTCCGGGACCACGCCATAACTGATGCCCGGTTGGAGGCGGAACTGCTTCTGGCGCATGTCCTGGGGCAGAGCCGGGTATATCTTTATGCCAATTATGACGCTCCCAGCACCGGTTCAGAACGGGAAGCCTACCGTAACCTGATCAAACGCCGGGTGGCCGGGGAGCCCCTGGCCTATATCACCGGGGTGAAGGAATTCATGTCTCTGGAATACGAGGTAGGCCCCGCGGTTTTGATACCGCGGCCGGAAACCGAACTGCTGGTGGAACAGGTGATAAGCCTGGTGCGGGGAGGCCGGATCCTGCCTGACGAAGGCAAAGAGAAAGTAAAGGAAGCTCCGGCAATCATTAGGATATGTGATGTAGGGACCGGCTCGGGAGCCATTGCCGTCAGCCTGGCCCACTATCTTCCCGAGACCAGTGTTGCAGCAGTCGATCTTGCCCCGGCAGCCCTGGACATTGCCCGGGCTAATGCCCTGAGAAACGGAGTGAATGTGGAGTTTTTTCATGGTGATCTGCTGAGTCCGCTGGAGGGAGCAGATCCCTTTGATTTTATTGTGGCTAACCTGCCTTATATACCTCAATCTGAATACCTGGCCCTGGAACGCGGAATTATAGAGTATGAGCCTCGTGAGGCTCTGCTGGCGGGTGGAGATGGACTGGATCTGTACCGCCGTCTGCTGCCGCAGGCTGGCGAACTGTTGCTGCCGGGCGGTTATCTTATTTATGAGATTGGCGCCGGACAGGGGCAGGCCGCATTGGATTTAATGGGTGGGTTTGCCGAGGTGGAACTGCTGGTTGATCTGGCTGGCCGGGACCGGGTAATCAAGGCCCGAAAGCAGGGTGGATGATTTGCGGACTGAGTTCATAAGAATAGATAATCTGAATCCAGAGCCGGAGCTGATCGAACATGCCGCCAGTCTGCTGCGGCAGGGGGAACTAGTGGCTTTTCCCACGGAAACCGTATATGGCCTGGGGGCCCTGGCCTTTTTACCGGCGGCGGTGGCAAAGATATTCAGTGCCAAGGAGCGTCCAGCCGGCAACCCCTTGCTGGTCCACCTCAGTGACCGAGAGCAAATTTCCTCCCTGGTCAGTGAAGTACCGGAAGATGCTATTTTGTTGATGGATGCCTTCTGGCCGGGACCTTTATCGATTATATTGCCGGCACGACCGGAAGTACCCGGGGTAGTGACCGGCGGGCAGACAGGCGTGGGATTGCGCATGCCGGATCATCCGGTTGCCCTGGCCTTGATTGCCGCAGCCGGGCCGATTGCCGCACCCAGTGCTAATCTCTCCAGCCGCCCCAGCCCGTTGACCGCCGAACATGTTGAGGACGATCTAGGGGGCAGGATTGCTGCTATACTGGATGGGGGACCGACCGGTTTAGGAGTTGAATCTACTATTATCGATTTAACCCGGCGACCATATAATTTAATAAGGATGGGCGGGATATCTTTGCAGAGATTGCAGGATATCCTGCAGCAATCCCTGATATTCACTGAGAACGAAAATACTCGTTTGCCGCACTATCAAACCAACAGTCGGGTAGTGCTTTGCGGCAACGAACAGGAATTAATAGATAAACTGGAATACTACCGGAGCCAGGGCCACAACACGGCGGTGGTAAACAACAATAGCACCGGTCTGAAGACCACGGATGATGTGAGGCATTATGAACTGATCCTGGATGGTGGCGGCGTGAGCCTTTATAGCATAATGAGAACGGCTGAACAAGAGGGGATTGAGGTACTGCTCTTTGCTCCGATTGATGAGGATGGCAGTGCTGTAACCGCAGCGGTAATCGACCGTATAAGGCAATCTGCCCGGAGCAGTGGGGGATAACCAATGACCAATCAATTGGCAACAATAATTCTGGTGGCGATAGTGTTGGGAGCGGATGCATTTTCCCTTTCCATGGGCATGGGTGTCAAAGGGGTCAGCCGCCGTTACGAAATAAAATTCTCTACTACGGTAGGGGTTTTTCACATCATCATGCCCCTGATCGGTCTGGAAGCGGGACTGGCACTGGGCAAATTGCTGGGGGTCTGGGCAGGCCGCCTGGGAGCCCTGGTTTTGCTGTATATAGCCTGTGATTTCATCAGCAAAGGCTATCGGGAGATTCGACCCCAGAGTTTTAAGTTTTCTGAAGGCAGCAAGCTTTTTAAGGGATTCAAACCATCTCGCAGCAGATGGGGCGGTATTATTATATTGGGTTTGTCAGTCAGTATGGATGCCTTGACAGTAGGGTTCAGTTTAGGTACCTTTAAAATGCCCCTTTTTATAACAGTCATGATAATGGGCTGCACAGCTGGTATCATGACTGCGCTGGGTTTTACCGGAGGGCGGTTTTTTGGCCGGCTGTTTGGTAGTTATGCCCAGATGGCAGGGGGTATTGTCTTGTTATTACTGGCAGTGAAACTGGTAATGTAGGGGCGAGGCCAAGATGACCAGGATACTATTGGTATGTACCGGAAACACCTGTCGCAGCCCGATGGCGGAGGCCTTGTTTCTAAAACTGCTGCAGGAGAATTCTCATGAGCTTGAACATGAAATCGAGATAGGGTCTGCCGGCCTGTATACCGTGAACAACCAACCCGCCAGTGAAGAAGCTATCATTATCATGGAGCGGGAAGGGCTGGACATCACCGGACACCGTTCGCGGGTTCTGGATGTGACCATGATCGATGAAGCAGACTTGGTTTTGACTATGGGTTCAAGTCACCGGGACGAGATTCGCGAGCGGTTTCCGGACTGCGAACAGCGGGTTTACACCCTGGGTGAATATGCCGGCTTCAAGGGATTGGATATTAATGATCCCATCGGCGGCGGGTTTGATGCCTATCAAAAATGTGCCCGTCAATTAAAAGAAATACTTCCCCGGGTCTGGTACAATATACGGCAGGGATATGCGATAAGGAGAAAATCATGAAGGTAGCTATTGGCAGTGATCATGCCGGTTTCAACCTAAAAAAAGAAATAATCGTCATGCTGGAATACAAGGGGTTTCAGGTGCTGGATTGCGGCTGCTTTTCGCCGGATTCGGTGGATTATCCCGATATTGCCGAGGCAGTAGCCGACGAAGTCTTGCAGGATGGTATTTTGGGGATTATCATCTGCGGCACCGGCATCGGCATCTCCATGGCCGCCAACAAGGTCCCCGGCATCAGGGCGGCCCTATGCGGGGAACCCTTAAGTGCCCGCATGGCCCGGGAGCATAATGACGCCAATATCCTGGCGCTAGGTGCCCGCATAACCGGCACCGGCCTGGCCATGGAAATAGTTAAGACATTTCTGGAAACCCCGTTTGCCGGTGAGCGCCATTTGTTACGGGTAAATAAGTTAATTAAAATTGAAGAAAAATATCAGAAGAAAATATAGAAATGTTGAGAGGAGTTAGCACCGTGGACTATATCGAACAATACGTCCTGCCAGTTGATCCCGAAGTAGCTGAGTTTATTGGTAAAGAAGAGAAGCGTCAGAGCAACAAATTGGAATTGATCGCCTCGGAGAATTTCGTTTCCCGTGCGGTTATGGCAGCCCAGGGTTGTGTAATGACCAACAAATATGCCGAAGGCTATCCCGGCAAACGCTACTATGGCGGATGCGAACACGTTGATGTCGTGGAAGATCTGGCCCGGGAGCGAGCCAAAAAGATTTTCGGCTGTGACCATGTAAACGTACAGCCGCATTCCGGGGCTCAGGCCAATACCGCCGTCTATTTTGCCGCACTGCAGCCCGGCGACACGGTAATGGGTATGAATCTCAACCATGGCGGACATTTGACCCACGGCAGCAAGGCCAATCTATCAGGAAAGTATTTTAAATTTGCCGAATATGGTGTCAATGCTGAAACCGAAACTATTGATTATGATGAGGTCCTGAGAGTAGCCAAAGAGGTCCAGCCCCGCATGATTGTAGCCGGGGCCAGCGCCTACCCCCGGGTAATAGACTTCCCCAAATTCCGTGCCATCGCGGATGAAGTGGGTGCGCTGCTCTTCGTGGATATGGCCCATATCGCCGGCCTGGTTGCCACCGGTCTGCATCCCAGCCCGGTGCCCTATGCCCATTTTGTTACTACCACCACCCACAAGACCCTGCGGGGGCCCCGCGGCGGCATGATTATGTGTACCGAGGAATGGGCCAAAAAGATCGACAGTGCCGTATTCCCCGGGATACAGGGTGGGCCTTTGATGCATGTGATAGCGGCCAAGGCGGTTTGTTTGAAGGAAGCTATGACCCCGGAATTCAAGACTTACCAGATTCAAATCGTAAAGAATGCCAATACCCTGGCGGCTGAACTGGTCAAAAACGGCCTGCGTCTGGTATCCGGCGGCACCGACAACCACCTCATGCTGGTGGATGTAAGACCCAAGGGGCTGAACGGTAAAGAGGCCGAGGCTATTCTGGAAGAGGTCAATATAACCACCAACAAGAACGCCATACCCTTTGATCCGGAGAAGCCGACTATCACCAGCGGCATTCGCCTGGGGACGCCGGCTCTTACCAGCCGCGGTTTTGATGAAGATGATATGCGCCAGGTAGCTTCAGCTATCGCCATTGCCCTGGATTATCCGGGAAATGCGGACAAGCAAGTTGAGGCCAGGGCCATAGTAGCTGGTCTGTGTGCTAAACATCCGCTCTATGGCATATAAAGGAATTGGACAACTTAGTACTGGAGAGATATTGTATGGATAGCAAGACACTGTCCTTGCCCCGGTTGAACCAACTTAATCCTACCCTGGAATCGACTGCATTGAAACTGATGGAGGAAGCCGGGGAACTGGCCCAGGTTATTGGCAAGTACCGAGGGCTCAGTGGCGAGCAGGTAATAATGGATCAGGAACTCGTCAAGCTGGAGATCGCTCGTGAGCTCCTGGACGTGGCCCAGACCGCCGTGACCATGATGTTCGTAATGGAAGAACAGTTCGGGGTGGATATTGAGAGTGCCTTGCAGGAGCACCATAACAAACTCCAGCGCAAGGGTTATTTGTCGCTAACGGGTAAATAAAAAAAAGAAATTTTTCGAAAAATAGAAATATATTAAAGGAATTCTGCCGGTGCTAATAGAATAATCTATCTTTACCGAAATGAGTATAGATCAGGATTCAGAGCGTATCGGGGATTTCATGAGGGATAAGCTCAATTAAATAGAGTCGAAATTTTAATGAGAACTAAAAAAGGATTTTGGTTCTTTATGACGAATAGAAGAAGGGGATAATAACAGCCTCTTAGGCTGAGGTAAAATATGACAGAACGCAAAAAAAATAATTGGATTAAAGGCCTGGCAGACGCGATCAATATGGTTACCACAGCGGCGGCGGCCATTGGATTATGCGGTTATGCAGGTTATTGGTTAGACGGAAGGTTGCACAATAGTAATAACTTGTATCTCATTCTCGGTGTTTTATTGGGGGTAGCCACTGGAATAAAGAGCATGTGGGACAAGATGATGGCGAACGAAAAGCGGAAAGCCAAAGAAAACAATAATAGCCCGGAATAGTTAATGTGCGGAAATCAGCCTGAGCCACTGGTTTGAGTGGTCTGGGTTTGGATTTTAATGTTCGGACTGGTCAATGGTGCGAACCTAACCTCAAAATCCACTTCAGGAGGGGGGGAGAAAGAAAATGACCTTTGGTATGTGGGATGGTGTCCTTTTTAATCTAGGTCCAATTCCAGTAGACCATCTGATCTTTACCGAGTGGGTGCTTATCGCCTTGATCGGTATAGTAGCGATTTCTGCAACCAAGAATATGCAGATGGTTCCGCGGGGACTGCAGAATGCCTTCGAGGCAATCATTATTTTTACCTATGAGTTTTTCACACAGTTGATGGACGAGGAGCATGTTGCTAAGAAATGGGCTCCTTTGTTAACCTCATTTTTCCTGTTTATACTGTGCAGCAACTATAGCGGTTTGATTCCTGGTGCTGCACATATAGAAGGTTTCCAACCACCAACCAGCAACTGGAACGTGACCATGACTCTGGCAGTAATCACGTTCTTTTCTATTCATATCGCTGGTTTTAGTGAGCACGGAGCCCACTACCTACACCACTTTGTAAGTCCTAGCTGGGCAATGTTGCCGCTAAACCTGGTCGAAGAGGTGGCACACCCGCTGTCCCTCACCGTCCGTCTATTTGGCAACATCTTCGGTGAAGAAATGGTTATCGCCTTCTTGATGTTTATGGCACCGTTTCTTATTCCGTCAGCCATTATGGGACTGAGCGTATTACTGGGAGCTATCCAGGCAGTAGTGTTTACAATCCTGTCGAGCAGCTATATAGCAGCCGCGGCGGGAGCAGGTCATTAACCCCATTAATTATTTAGGCTCAAAGTATAAACCATTTGAGCAACGAAAGGAGGGAAAAAGATGGGCGTAGCATTAGGTGCTGGTCTCGCTGTATCCATAGCCGGTATCGGTGGTGGTATAGGAATGGGTGTTGCTGGTGGTAAAGCTTTTGAAGCTATTGCACGGCAGCCTGAGGTAGGTGGAGATGTAAGAACTCTGCTCTTTATCACCCTGGCCTTTATTGAAACCCTGACCATTTACGGTCTACTGATTGCATTCATGCTGGTAGGCAAAATCGAGTAGTTTTAGTTAACTCAGATTTAGGGCGATAGAGCGGGTCATAGCCAAGATATGAATAAGCTCTATCGCCCAAATTACTTTAAGCACTAGATTGGAGGTAGCGAGTCTGTGAGGAGAAACAAGTGGTTCTATATTTCTGCGCTCCTTCTGTCCCTGGCTTTTGTCGTGGGAATAGCCGCCCTCTGCATAGCTTCTGGCGGAGAAGTACCGATGCCGGTAGAACAACCGGCCGGAAAGACTCCCGCTTTTGGGAACTATTTTGTTATAGGATGGACAGCGGTCAACTTCTTTGTACTGCTGGCACTGATGTATAAATTTGCCTACGGGCCGATCAACAACATGCTGGAACAAAGAACCGTAACTATCGAAAGTTCTCTGAAACATGCGGAAGAAGTCAAGGTTGAAGTTGAGCAAATGAGAAAAGAAACCCAGGCTAATCTGGCTGAGTCCCGGAAGGAAGCCCAGGAAATCGTAGGCCGGGCCACCAAAGCAGCCGATGATGCCAAGAATGAGATCCTGGCCAAGGCCAAGGAAGATGCGGCCAATACTAAAGCCAAGGCCGAAGCCGAAATCAAATCCGCCACTGAAGCAGCCAAGGCTGAACTGAAGGATACTGCAGCAACCCTTGCCTTAATGGCAGCGGAAAAAGTTTTGGGCCGGACCATCACCGATGCCGACCATCAGGCTATGGCAAAACAGTTTGTTAACGAGGCGGGCGATCTCCTATGTTAAATATGAGCGTCGCTAGGCGCTATGCTGAAGCCTTTTTTAGCATTGCCCGAGACACCAATAAAATTGATGAATACCAGCAGGAGCTGGAGAAGATCGTTGCCACTATAAAGGAAACGGACCAGTTGGAAGAATATCTGACTCATCTGCTGATTCCTGCCAAGGACAAGAAGGAATTGATTGGCCAGATATTTGCCGGACAAGTGTCCCCGCTAACCCTCAATTTTGTTATGATGATCATTGATAAACGCCGAGGGAACTACATTGGTGTCATAACTGAAAAATACAGGGACATGGCGGATGAATCCAGGAACATTGCCAAAGCCGAACTGGTGGCAGCCAGGGAAATACCCGAAGACGAAATCAAGTCTTTGGCCGAAAAACTCTCCGCATCCTCGGGCAAGACTGTTCAATTGGTGGTCAAGGTTGATCCGTCGTTACTGGGCGGCATCAAGATACGCATGGGTGACCGAATAATCGACGGGACCGTGGCTAAAAAATTGGAAATGATGAAATCACAGCTCAAACAAGCGAAGATAGGATAGGGGTGAAGAAATAAATGAGTATCAGACCGGAAGAGATTAGCGCTATCCTGAAACAGCAAATCGAGCGCTACCAATCCGAGGTCGAGGTCAGCAATGTTGGCTCAGTCATATACGTCGGTGACGGTATTGCTCGCGTATATGGATTACAGGGCGCCATGGCTGGCGAACTTCTGGAATTCACAGGCGGAACCTTCGGTATGGTTCTTAACCTGGAAGAAGATAACGTAGGCGCCGTGCTTTTCGGTGAATACAACCATATCAAGGAAGGTGACGTCGTCAAAGCGACCGGTAGAATCATGGAGGTTCCGACCGGAAGAGCCTTGTTGGGCCGCGTGGTAAACGCCCTGGGTCAGCCCATCGATGGCAAGGGACCTATCAACACTACCACCTTCCGCCCCATTGAAAAGGTTGCCCACGGTGTTGTTACCCGTGAATCGGTTAATCAGCCGATGCAGACCGGACTGAAATGTATCGACTCCATGGTACCGATCGGACGCGGCCAGCGCGAGTTGATCATCGGGGACCGCCAGATAGGCAAAACCGCTGTTGCAATAGACGCCATTATCAATCAGCGCGACAAGAAGGACATGATCTGCGTTTATGTCGGCATCGGCCAGAAACAGGCCTCCATCGCCGGGATCGCTGCCAAGCTGGAAGAAATGGGCGCCCTGGACTACACCATCATCGTAGCCGCTACCGCTTCCGAACCCGCACCGTTGCTCTACATCGCACCTTATGCCGGTGTTGCAATGGCTGAGGAATTCATGGAAGGCGAAGGCCTTGATGTTTTGATCATTTATGATGACCTTTCCAAGCAGGCTGTTGCCTACCGCGAAATGTCACTGTTGCTCCGCCGTCCGCCCGGACGTGAAGCATTCCCCGGAGACGTTTTCTATCTCCATTCCCGCTTGCTGGAACGCGGCTGCAAACTGAACAAGAAAATGGGTGGCGGATCAATTACCGCACTGCCTATCATCGAAACCCAGGCTGGCGACGTTTCGGCCTATATTCCGACCAATGTTATATCCATCACTGATGGACAGATATACCTGGAAACCGACCTCTTCAATGCCGGTCAGCGCCCGGCCATCAATGCGGGTCTATCCGTAAGCCGCGTAGGTGGTTCTGCTCAGACCAAGGCTATGAAGTCGGTTGCCGGCCAGCTTCGCTTGGACCTGGCCCAGTATCGTGAGCTGGCAGCTTTCGCCCAGTTCGGTTCCGATCTGGATAAAGCCACCCTGGCTCGCCTGACCCGCGGTGAACGCACGACCGAGGTCCTCAAACAGGGACAATATGAACCCATGCGGATGGAAGAGCAAGTTGTGGTTATCTATTCCGCTGTTAATGGATACCTCGATGAGATTCCCAAGGACAGGGTAGGGGAATTCGAGGTTGACTTCCTGAAGTTCATGCGCAGTGCCAATGCCGATGTACTTGCCACCATCAGAGATACCGGAAAAATGGATGATGCTACTGAACAGAAACTCATCAAAGGTATCAACGAGTTCAAGTCCACTTTCGCGGTTTAGGTGGTGATGTAGATGGCAGGAGCAGGTGTAAGAGAATACAAAAGAAGAATCCGTAGTGTGAAGAGCACCCAGCAGATAACCAAGGCCATGAAGATGGTTGCTGCCGCAAAATTGCGCCGTGCTCAGGAACACGCGCAGGCATCAAGGCCCTATACCGAGACTCTGCAAGGTACCCTGGCGCGTTTGGCTGCCGTGTCTTTTGATGTTAGACACCCTCTGCTGGAAAAACGTGAAGATGTTCGCAAGGTAGGCTACATCGTAGTCACTGCCGACCGGGGGTTGTGTGGCGGTTACAATACTAATATTGTACGCGCCGCCAATATAGCAATCGCTGAAGATGAGCGCAAACCCGACGTGGGTATCATTGCCGTAGGCCGCAAGGGCCGCGATTTATATCGTAAGAGCGGTAAGATCGATGCCGAATTTATCAATCTGGGTGACAACGTCAGCTATGCAGACGCTCGTGAAATTGCCCAGTATGTAATGAATGCCTATGAGAACGAGGAACTGGACGAGGTATATTTAGTCTATGCAAAGTTCATCAACGCTCTGCGCCAGGTTCCGACCGTAATCAAGGTGCTTCCCCTGGAAACACCGGAAGCGGAAGAGACGGAAAAGAACCTGACTGACCGGGTCATCGACTATATCTATGAACCCAGTGCCGAAGAAATACTGCTCACTCTGCTGCCGAAATATGTAGGCAGTCAGATCTACCATGCCATGTTGGAAGGCAAAGCCAGTGAGCATGGTGCCCGAATGACCGCTATGGGTAATGCTACTGATAATGCCAAGGAACTCATCAACAACCTGACCATGGTAATGAACAAGGTCAGACAAGCAGCCATCACCGATGAGATTCTGGATATCGTAGGCGGAGCCGAAGCCCTTAAGAAGTAGCAGGCTATTCTTATGAGAGAGCCGAAGCTCTAAATAAAGGAGGAAAGTAGAGAATGGCTAATGTGACTCACGGAGAGGTAGTCCAGGTCATCGGCGCGGTTGTTGACATCCGCTTCAAGCCTGGTGAGCTGCCCGATCTGTTAAACGCTATAATCATAAAATCAGATGAGCAAGACGCTGGTACCAGATGTGCACCGGGGTTGGTAGTAACACTGGAAGCCATGCAGCTATTAGGTAATGACGTGGTAAGATGCGTATCGTTGGCGCCGACAGACGGAGTATCCCGCGGCATGAAGGCCACCAACACCGGTGCTGCCATTAAGATACCGGTGGGTGAAGGCTGCCTGGGCAGAATCCTGAATGTATTGGGCCAGCCGGTTGATGAAGCCGGCCCGGTTACCGCTTCTGACTACTGGGAGATCCATCGCAGACCCCCGGCACTGGTTGACCAGATCCCGGCTACCCAGCAGCTGGAAACCGGCATCAAGGTAGCCGACCTGATTTGCCCCTATGCCAAGGGTGGTAAAATTGGACTGTTCGGCGGCGCCGGCGTAGGCAAGACCGTTATCATCCAGGAACTCATCCGCAACATCGCTTACGAACACGGCGGATATTCGGTATTCACCGGCGTGGGTGAGAGAACTCGTGAAGGAAATGACCTCTGGGGTGAAATGGTTGAGTCCGGCGTTATCGACAAGTGCGCACTGATCTTCGGTCAGATGAATGAACCCCCCGGAGCCCGTCTCCGCGTAGGTATCACCGGAATGACCGTTGCAGAATATTTCCGCGACAATTCCGGATTGGACGTACTGATATTCATCGACAATATATTCCGTTTTGCTCAGGCCGGTAATGAGGTATCTGCGCTGCTGGGCCGCATGCCCTCCGCCGTAGGATACCAGCCCACCCTGGCTACTGACATGGGTTACCTGCAGGAGCGTATTACTACCACCCGTAAGGGTTCAATAACTTCAGCCCAGGCCGTATATGTGCCCGCCGATGACTTGACTGACCCGGCACCGGCCACCACCTTCGCTCACTTGGATGCGACTACGGTTCTTTCCCGTGCTATCTCCGAGTTGGGAATCTATCCGGCGGTGGATCCCCTGGATTCCACTTCCCGTATACTTGACCCGAAAATCGTAGGTGACAGACACTACAAGACCGCTCGCGGCGTGCAGCAAATTCTGCAGAGATACAAGGAACTGCAGGATATCATCGCTATCCTGGGTATGGATGAATTGTCCGACGAGGACAAAGTGGTTGTAGCCCGCGCCAGAAAGATTCAGCGCTTCCTGTCGCAGCCCTTCCACGTTGCCGAACAGTTCACCGGTTCGCCTGGTATCTATGTACCGGTTGCCGAGACTGTCGAATCATTCACTCAGGTGCTGGAAGGCAAGCACGATGCTCTGCCTGAAGCTGCATTCTATATGGTGGGTAATGTCGATGGGGCTATCGCCAAAGCGAAGAGACTGGAGGCGTAGCCAATGGCAGACAACACCTTCATGGTAGAGATAGTAACTCCGGAAGAGATCCTCTTCAGAGATGAGGTTCAGTTTCTGGTTGCTCCCGGTACCGAAGGTGAACTGGGTATCATGCGCAATCACGCGCCGTTGGTTGGATCTTTGAAAATTGGCGTACTGCGCTACAAGGATCAAAATGGCACCCAGAAGAAACTGGCTGTTAGTGGCGGCTTTATGGAAGTTGTGGATAATGTAGCCCGGGTTCTGGCTGAAACGGCCGAGCATGGAGAGAATGTCGATGTGCTCAGAGCCAAATCAGCAAAGGAAAGAGCCGAAAAGCGGTTGCAGGCCCGCGATGAGACCATAAATGCTCTGAGAGCTGAGATGGCTTTAAAGAGAGCTATTGCCAGGCTTAAGGCAGCGGGAGTAGAATAATCAATAGAGAGCTAATCCAGCCGGAAGGGGTTAACACTCCTTCCGGCTTTGGATATGGCATAGAATTATGCGGGATGCCGTATACTGTTTAAGGGGCCGACTCTTGGGGGAGTTGTTGAGGTTTTCCAACCATGAAAAATGAATTACTGAAGTACCTGATTATCGTAACCCTGTGCTATTATTTGCTAAAAGGGTTAATTTATCTGTTGTTATGGCAGACCACGAAGCGAGTGCAGCAAAACGCGCTGGCTGCTAAACAGAAAAAGCAAGAAGAACGCGAAAAGAGATTTGAGGAAAGAAGAAACCAACGACCAGATACGGAGTGATCATAATTGATTTCCCGTGCGTAATGGGAGGTAATGGTGTGCATACTGCTTTTCTGATTCTAATTATTGTGGTTTTATCAGCCAGCCTGCTCTTTGGTCTGGTAATATGGTATCAGACCATCAAATTTCAGAAGAAGGCTGCTGCTGCCAAGGTAAGACAGGAAGAGTACATGCGTTTGTTGCGCCTTCAGAAGGAAGAGGAAAAGGCAGCTGCTGAGGCTCTGGCCCAGGCCGCAGAAGAGGTCTCCCAACCAGAAGAAGAGTCTGCCAAGGCAGAATAGGTATAAACTAAATTGCGATAAGAAAGCTTATATTGGCCTATGGCCATTTTTAGGCAATGATAATGCAATTTCTGAAAAGATAATTCCCTATAAAATAAATGAATAATGCACCGTAAGGTGCTTTTTTGCTTGTGCGCCCGGATTACCGGGCTAATTCATTTTCTGATCCGTTTATCAAGTTGTAAGATGCGTTGCGAATAAAGCTATGGTCAGATGTCAAGAATCAAAAGAGCAAGTGAGGGGAGGGAATAATACGCAACGAGGTTTTGTATATGTAATTATTTTCATTTTATTAAGTCTGATTGGAAATTTTGCGGCCGATTTTTCATTGGCCAGGCAAATAGCCGAAAGATCGCCCTATTACCTAGGTTTTGCATCAATCGGTGCAATTTCACTCGAATCACGTTTAGATTGCTGGGCCAAACTAGAAGCAAATACAAATGATGATGAAATGAAAGACAATCTGAAAACCATCCTCAAGTCGTTATGTATAACACCTGCCAACGGCCAGACATGCTTTGACCGCCAGGGCCAAATCCATAAACTGAATTTTACCAGTTTAAACAAAGGCATTGATTACGACATAACCATAATCTCGGATTCGGAAGCCAGGATCACCGATTTCATCGTGTGCATAAAAGCAGATAATTCTAAGGTTAACCTGCAGGAAATGGATAGCAGGTTAAAAACGGTTGGACCAATGGAATGGAAATCCTATTATCTCTATGCAGGAAAACTGCCGACACCGCTCAATCAGGCAGCTCAAAAGGAGTTGATCAAGGTACTCTTGAAACCTTTTCAGGGACAGGAAATCAATAATTACGTTGACGAAAGAATGACGGTAGTTACCGCGTTCAGTCCGGTTTTGGAGATTGAGAGTGTTGAATTAGCCGGACACAGGAGCAATCTGCAAGTTTCGGTTCGTCGTGATTCCATTACCGATGTTACTTATGTTTATATAGGAAGTCCATTGATTCTGGGCGACTATTAGGAGCTGGGTTAGGGAGGTGAAGATTCGGTTTGGAATTATCTATAAAAGGCAAGACTCCCCTGCGGGGAGAGGTGGAGATAAGTTCATCCAAAAACGCGATATTGCCCATATTGGTTGCTGCACTTCTGGCCGAAGAGCCGGTAATCATAAATAAGGTCCCGGATATTCGGGATGTTTCCATTATTAACGAACTTATAAATTCATTGGGAGTAGCAGCCCGAACTGAAAATGGACGGGTAGTGATCAAGGGTCAGCCCAGCGGAGAAAATCCGCCCTATGAATTAGTAAGGCAAATGAGGGCTTCCTTTCTGGTTATGGGGCCGCTTTTGGCTCGCCATGGCAAGGTAAGGATATCCCTGCCGGGAGGATGCGCCATCGGAACCCGACCGGTAGATCTGCACCTTAAGGGGCTGCAGGCGTTGGGGGCCAGGATAACGCTCTCTTCGGGAGATATTATTGCCTATGCGCATAAACTGATCGGAAACCATGTATATCTTGATTTTCCCAGTGTAGGAGCTACTGAAAACATTATGATGGCTGCCTGCATCGCTGACGGCACCACTTATATCGAAAACGCCGCATTGGAACCGGAAGTGGTAGACCTGGCCAACTTCATAAACCAAATGGGAGGGAATGTGAGCGGAGCTGGCAGCAACGTAATCAGGATCAGGGGTGTAAGAAAGCTGTGGGGGGGAGAATACACGCCGATCCCCGACCGGATCGAGGCCGGAACCTATATGGTAGCTGCTTCCGCCAGTGCAGGAAAGGTCCTTATCAAAAACGTAGTTCCCGAACATATCAAGGCGGTCACTGCCAAGCTTAAGGAAAGCGGTGCTCAGGCTGAAGAGAAGGGTAATCAGATCGAGGTCAGCCGGACCGAGGCTATAAAGCCCCTATATATCAAAACCCTGCCCTATCCGGGCTTTCCAACTGATATGCAGGCGCAGTATATGGCGTATCTCAGTTGTGCGGACGGGAGCAGTGTGATTACAGAATCGGTTTTTGAAAACCGTTTCATGCATATCCAGGAGTTGACGAGGTTGGGAGCTAGAATCAAGACCGAAGGGCGGACCGCAGTTATTAAGGGAGCAAAAGAGCTTACCGGTGCCAGGGTCAGAGCCACTGATCTTAGAGCCGGCGCTGCGTTGCTTATTGCTGGACTGAGCGCCGATGGCACTACCATTATCAGTGACAGTGAGCATATTGACCGGGGTTATGAGAACATTGTGGAAAAGCTGAATAGTCTAGGGGCCCAGATCACCAGGTGTTAAGAGCCATATAGGAGTGAATTATACACAACTTTCGTAGTTAGCACATGCAGCATTTAAACCAAGACGTTGGAGCTAAGTGGACCGGAATGGACTCAGGCGGCTGCGCCGCACGCAGAATAATTAAGATTAACGCAGTTTTAATTAGAGTTTCAATGGAAAATATCGTGTCATAAATAATCTGCGTAAATCTTCGTCAATTCGTACCCATTACAACTGCGAAATTAGAGTATATAGAAATTACGACCGGAGACATGTTTCTCCGGTTTTTTAATATTTATAGGTATGAAGAAATGGATAAAAGCAGTTCTGCTTATAGCAGCCCTGGCAGTAATCATGAAAGCCATCTGGTACTTGAATCCAGAAGCGCAAGATGAGCGGGGAGACCAGCCCCAGATCACGCTTTATCTCAGTGAAAGCGATAAAAGGGTGTCTCTAACCATGGAGGAGTACATAACCGGTACTGTAGCAGCTGAGATGCCGGCTTCCTTTTCCAGTGAAGCCCTCAAGGCCCAGGCGGTTTGTGCACGTACTTATGCCCTTAATCGGCTGGTCAATGACATAAAATATGAAAAGGACGCCGATCTTTCTGATGATATCACCTGTTGTCAGGCTTATGTAACTCCCGGAGAATTCAGTAAACGCCATCCCAGCAATACCGATGAGTATCTGAAAAAAATGCAGCAGGCGGTTAGGGATACCCGTGGTGTGATCATGCTGTACCAGGGAGCTCCTCTGGATGCACTCTATTGTTCAACCTGCGGTGGAAAAACCGAGGAAGGCGGAAACCAAAGGCCCTATCTAAAGGGAGTATCCTGCTCATTTTGCTCATTATCGCCCCGCTATCTCAATTCACAAAGCTTTTCCGGTATACAACTCAGACGGGTGTTGGGGCTGCAGGGAGACATCCGGATAAAAGTGCTTGGCACCAGCAGTTCAGGTCGTATCAAGCAGGTAAGAATTAATAACCGAACCCTGAGTGGCGAACAACTCAGAAGTGCTCTGGGGCTTTACTCCACCTGGTGCAGCTTTAAGAACGATGGTGACGGGCTGATCATTACCAGCCGGGGCTACGGGCATGGCATAGGTTTATGCCAGTTTGGTGCCAATGGCATGGCCCAAGCCGGCTATGATTACCGGCAGATACTCCATTACTATTATCAGGGTTTTGAACTATATCGATTACCATATTGAATGCCGGGCTATATTACAAATCAGTTCTTGAGCCATCTCCCGCTGAATATATTGTTAAAAACCGGGGCGCAAGTCCAGGAAACAAGCTGGGGAGGTCAGGAATGCAAAACTACATCAGAAAACGGGCGGTTAGGATCGCCCAGCATATAATCAATACCTCCGATACAGTCAGGCAGACAGCTCAGGTGTTTGGTATCAGCAAGAGTACCGTCCACAAGGATGTTTCCGAGCGGTTGCCGCGAATCAACCAGGTCATGGCCGAGCAGGTCAAGGATATACTCGAGAAAAATAAGGCGGAAAGACACCTTCGCGGAGGGGAGGCTACCCGTCTGAAATATGCTGCCAGTTGCCCGCAAGCAGGCATGGAAACCACCATTACGTCAATGTAAATCTGCGAAATGGCTTGGTCCATACCCTCACCCGCACCAAAAGAACATAGATTTTTTCGCCTGAAAATTTCATAGCCAGAGCGGGTTATAACAGGTAAAATAAAGTCCATAAATGTAAAACATACAGGGGGCCTGTTATAAAGATGTGGTTTGAGGAAGATATCGGTATTGACCTGGGAACCGCCAGTGTTTTGGTTTTCAAAAAAGGCAAGGGTATCGTATTGCATGAACCGTCCGTAGTGGCGATCGATAAAAGCACCAATAAGGTCATAGCAGTCGGAGAAGAGGCGCGTCAGATGCTGGGACGAACCCCCGGCCACATTGTTGCGATCCGTCCGCTCAAAGAAGGCGTTATAGCCGATTATGACACCACGGAAAAAATGCTCACCTATTTTGTTCGCAAGATCATGGGCCGACGGCTCTTCTTCAAACCCCGGGTAATCGTATGCATTCCGACCGGGGCAACCGATGTAGAAGAGAGGGCGGTCAGACAGGCCACCCTATCTTCCGGAGCCAGACAAGCCTTCATCATTGAGGAACCCATTGCAGCTGCCTTGGGTGCGGGCATAAATATCTCGGGGGCGACCGGCCACATGGTAGTTGATATTGGCGGAGGCACCTCGGATATAGCCGTTCTCTCCCTGGGAGGATCGGTTTGCAATACCTCGCTGCGTATTGGCGGTGACAAGTTCGATGAGGCCATCATCCGTTTTGTAAGACGTGAATATAATCTGATGATTGGCGAGCGTTCGGCCGAGGAGATCAAGATCCATATCGGTACGGCATGGGTAACCGATGCCAATCGCAGCAATTTCATGGAAGTAAGAGGCCGGGATTTGCTCACCGGTCTGCCCAAGACTATCACCATGACCTCCGAAGAAGCCTGGGAGGCCTTGCAGGAACCGATTTTGGGCGTAGTAGAAGGAGTTAAAAAAGTCCTGGAGGTAACCCCGCCGGAATTGTCCGCAGACATAGTAAACAACGGAATCGTTATGACTGGCGGCGGATCTTTGCTAAATGGTCTGGATACCATCCTGTCCAAGGAAACCAACCTGCCGGTACATATCGCTGATGATGCCATCTGCTGTGTAGCCCGGGGTACCGGCAAAGCCCTGGATCAGATGAAGATACTGAGCCACACCCAAAACCGCGGACCGAGACGGGTGTTGTAGGGGGACGGAATAGACGCAGGCGGCTGCGCCGCACGCAGATTTTTACTGATTAAACGCAGAATTTATTTAGATATTCAATGTAAGGCGATGTATTCGCCTTATTATTTTTACTGAGCAAGGATTGGGAACGTCGGGCTGTAAATTTTTCTTAAAGTATTTATCCATTCTCTCGATATTTATAAGTAGTAGCTTTATAATGCCTGGGAGGATCGGAATTTGATTAAAGGTTTATATACCGCCTCAGCGGGAATGATGATGCAGATGGCCCGTCAGGATGCTCTGGCTAACAACTTGGCCAATGTGAATACCGGCGGCTATAAGAGACAGACCGCTATCTCCAAGGAATTCCCGGAGATGATCATAAGCCGTCTCGGTGAAGCGAAGTATAACCGTCAGGGACAGCTTGAACCGGTGCTGCCCAAGGTTATCGGCAGTGTCGGGACCGGGGCTGGTATAGATGCCGTTTACACTGATTATACGGAAGGCCGCATCCGCAGCACCGAGCAGCCCACTGATTTTGCCCTGACCCAGGAGGGTTTCTTTGTAGTGAATACCCCCAACGGGGCACGTTACACCCGCAACGGAGAATTCAAACTGAACAGTGAATCATATCTTTCCACCAATCAGGGTTATTTGGTGCTGGATACCGACAATCAGCCCATCCAGATCGAGGGTGAGTTCAGCATGGATAAACAAGGGCGCATCTCGGTAAACAATGAGGAAATTGCCCAGCTGCAGGTAGTAAATTTCCCCAACCCCAACCTCCTGGAACGGGTCGGAGATAATTTGTATAATGCCACCGAAGCGGCCACGCGGATTGAGAATCCGCATATACTGCGGGGATATATTGAGGATTCCAATGTAAATGCCGTGCAGGAGATGGTCACCCTGATCAGTTGCACCCGAGCCTATGAGTCGCTGCAAAAGATGGTGCAGGCCGAAGACGAGTTGACCGGAGTAGCCATTGACGACGTAATGAGATCAGCATAACCGGCAACGACCCGCCGCAAGGCGGGTTTTTTTTATGGAGGTTTTTTTAGGGGAATTAGGCACAGATTTATACAGATGCTTTCGGCACAGATGCACACGGATTGATTTTTATAAATGGGAATAGGTATGGTGCCGTGATTGTCTGCGCATAAAAGATTCATTATGATATGCTTGGACTGATGTCTAATATATCATTTTTGAAGGAATTAAAATTTGCTTACAGAATTATACGAGTAAATGCTAAAACCACTACTAAGACGAATGTTATCGGGTAGTATTTCCAGTAAAAATCTGTGTTCATCACCCTGCGAGTGCAACTTATGCACCCTGACGGGTGCCATTAATGACGCTGTGGTTAATTCGTTCCCCCGGGAGGTTTGGTTTTGGAACGTGCGAATATTTTAGGCTGTGGTGTTGACCTGATTTCCATGGAGCAGGCGGTGACAGCAATTAAGAAGATGGTGGAATCAGGTCAGCCTCATCACGTGATAACCCTTAATGCGGAAATTATATATCATGCCCGGCAGGATTATAGCCTGCAGGAGATAATCAATGCCGCCGATCTGGTGACTCCGGATGGGATTGGTGTGGTCTGGGCCGCCGGCCGCCTGGGCTATAAGTCGTCGGGGCGAGTCACCGGGATTGATCTTTTGGAACATCTGGCCGACCGGGCTGCGGCTCTGGGCTGGAAGGTTTACCTGCTGGGATCGGCACCGGGCGTGGCTGAAGCGGCAGGCAAAGTACTTTGGGAACGCTATCCGGGATTGAAGCTGGTGGGTACTCATCATGGTTACTTTAAACCTGATGAAGTAGATGCCATACTGAAAGAGATCAAGGCGTTGGCTCCGGATCTGCTATGCGTGGCCCTGGGGGCGCCGGGGCAGGAACTTTGGATCAACCGCCACAAGGACCAACTGGGAGTACCGGTTATGATAGGGGTGGGAGGCAGCTTGGATGTGCTCGGAGGTTTCAAACAAAGAGCCCCCGAATTGTTCATAAAACTCAACCTGGAATGGTTTTATCGCCTGGTAGCTGAGCCATCGCGTCTTAAACGCCAGATGGTCCTGCCGCGGTTTGCCGTCGAGGTCATCCGGGATAAATACCGAGGTCGAACATAAATTTTAAACTAAATTTTGAAAAAAGAATGAACTTACTTGCTTTATATAAAAACCAATTAAACTTTGTTGTTCAATATTTCTTGGTAAAAAAGAATCAGCGGAACTGGGAGGGTTATTGGTGAAAGACAATCAGATATTTGCTCTGGATATTGGCACCAGGAAGATTGTTGGTCTGGTTATGCAGAAGGGGCCAGCCGGATATCAGGTGATCGATGCCGAGATGATGGAACACAGTACCCGGGCCATGATGGATGGGCAAATACATGATGTAGAAGCGGTAGCTGCCGCCATTACGGACATTAAAAACCAGTTGGAAAACCGTTTGGGATTTAAGTTGGAGTCCGCTGCCGTAGCCGCTGCCGGACGGGCGTTAAAGACCTCCCGGGGCCAGGTGCGGAAAAAACGTGGGGTTATGAATGAAATGTCCCGCGATGAGGTACAGGCCCTGGAGATAGAGGCGATCCAGCAGGCCCAATACCAGCTTTCCCAACAGGATAACGATACCAGAGAACGGGGCAATTACTTTTGTGTAGGTTATAGTGTGACCAGGTATCTCCTGGAGGATCAGGAGCTCGGCAGCCTGATTGGCCAGGTCGGCGCCGAGGTGGCCGTGGAGGTAGTAGCAACTTTTTTGCCACGGGTGGTGGTAGACAGTCTCTTTTCCTCGCTCAAGCGAGCTGGGCTCGAGGTAGCCAGTCTAACCCTGGAGCCGATTGCGGCCCTGTCGGTTGCCATTCCCCCGGCTATGCGCCTCTTAAACCTGGCCCTGGTGGATATCGGGGCGGGCACTTCAGATATAGCGGTAGTCAAGGAAGGCAAGATCCTGGCTTATGCCATGGTGCCGGTAGGCGGTGATGAATTGACCGAGTTTCTGGCTGGGGAATACCTCTTGGATTTCAATAGCGCCGAAGCCATGAAACGCCTGCTCGACAGTCAGCCTGAAGTGGAGATGGTTGACATATTGGGCAATAAATCAGTGTTTGCCACCAGCGAAGTCATTGAGGGCTTGAACCGGGTAACCGGTGAGTTGGCCCGGGATATAGCCGGCAATATATTGGCGCTCAATCAAAAATCGCCCTCGGCAGTGATTTGCGTAGGGGGGGGCAGCCTTACCCCGACCCTGACCACTACCCTGGCCGCCCACTTGGAACTGCCCGCTAATCGTGTAGGATACCGAACCCCCGAGAGCTTTAATGAGATACAATTTACTGCCGATTTTTTGCGGGGACCCCAGGGGGTCACGCCTATGGGCATCGCCTATAATTGCTTTACCATTCCCCCGGTGCCTTTTACCCGGGTCTCAGTTAATGGTGGAGACATCGCTTTGTGGAATATGGGGGAACTGACGGTAGCCAGTGCCTTGCTGAGTTCCGGCATATCCCTGGCTAATATGTACGGCAAGCCCGGCCTGGGCAAGACCATAGAGATAAATGGCTACGTCAAGATATACAAGGGGGTGATGGGTACACCGCCGACCATCAAGGTAAATGGTGAGCCCGCTACCCTGGAGACCCCGGTACAGGAAGGGAATATAATTGAATTTGCCCCCGGAGTGGATGGGAAAAATGTAGAGTTAAGGGTCAAAGACATCATGCCGGCTCTGCGGGGACAGGTCACGGTAAATGGTGAGAGGGTAGATATGCTGCCGGCAGTTATGGTCAACGGACGACGGGCTGAAGCGGAGGAGGAGATCCCCGACCGCGCGAAGGTCGATTACAAGAGCGTGAACAGCCTGCAGAACATCCTGCTCCAGGCGGGGGTGGGCGAACAATGGCTGGAGAAACGCCAATATCGTTATTACCTGGATGACCGGGAGATGTTTGTCCACTGGTCGCCGCTGGAGGTCTATGTCAACGGAGTCAAGGCCGATATCAACGACAAGGTTGAGGGTGGAGCGGAAATCGTTTATACTACCGGACGACTGCAGCCGATCATTGGCGATTTATTAGGGGATAATGATCAGGCAGATCTGGTGGTTACCGTAAATGGCGATCAGATCAGCATCAAGGGCAAGGGCGCTGGTATTACTTTAAACGGCGTGAGAGTCAGCCGCCATGACCCGATTGAAGAAGACGCGCGTCTCTACCTCGACCGCGGGCAAGGGCAGGCCATACTCAGCGACATCTTTCAGGTCATCGAGATGAAACCAGTCTTATCCGGTCGCCTCCTGATTAAGGTGGATGGCGAAGCAGCCGGCTTCACTACCCCCATCCGCAACGGCAGCGTAATCGAATTGAACTGGGAGAGTTGAGGTAAAATCCAGGCAAGGGGACGGTTCTCAAAGGGTTCAATTGGAAGTTTTGCGCGATAAATAGGCTCAACCATCGGTTTAAAGCCGGTAGTTGAGCCTTAAGCATGACCTAGCGCAAAATTTTTGATTGCCCTAGAAG
>Ga0074198_1000081_pt1 | contig 140778 bp, 126 predicted proteins | sample EPASupsiteSAE323_FD_64527 | JGI IMG/M metagenome (GOLD analysis project Ga0074198, IMG submission 64527) | Bioremediated contaminated groundwater from EPA Superfund site, New Mexico - Sample SAE3-23 | ecosystem: Environmental > Aquatic > Deep subsurface > Groundwater > Contaminated ... | reverse complement strand
TTACGAAGTAGTCACCGGCAAGACTTTGGAGGATGTTAACTTCACCGCCACCCGCGGCATCACCGGCATCAAGGATGCTGAGGTGGACCTGGACGGCACCAAGGTGAAGGTAGCTATCGCCAATGGCCTGGCCAATGCCAGAAAACTGATGGATCAGGTAAGAGCGGGCGAGTCTCCCTATCACTTCATCGAGGTCATGGCCTGCCCCGGCGGCTGCATCGGCGGCGGCGGACAGCCCATCACCAAGGCTAATGCCAAGCGGGTCGAGCGTATCGAGGCCATCTATGTCGAGGACGAAGGCCTGCCTATGCGCAAGTCGCATGAGAATCCTGAAGTGAAGGCTCTGTATGATGAGTTCCTGCATGAACCGCTGGGCCACAAATCCCACGAACTCCTGCACACTCATTATCATGACAAGCATAAGAAGTATCTGTAAACCGACAGCAACTACCAAGGGGCGGCAAATGCCGCCCCTTTCATACTGTCAAAAAAACTTACTCGTGATTCAAGCTTTGGATTGCCGCGTCGCTCCGCTCCTCGCAATGACGCAATATAGCTTAGTTGTCATTGCGAGCCGAAGGCGTGGCAATCTTAAACACTCAGTATATCCTTGCTTTTAGTACTTTAACGACACCCTGCAAGGGGCGGCATCTGCCGCCCCTTTTTTTCAGGGAACACCGGGCTCCCTTCCTGTAAAGTGCTTATATTCGCGGCGGAAGCGGACATCCTAATAACACAATTAATGTCAGGAGTTTTAGGTATGTTATTTCGCCGTCAGGTTGAACAGGTCATTAAGCACCAAAAGGGCAGTGAACCGGCCAAAGAGATGCGATGGTGGGATCTGTCCCTCATTGGTACCGGAGCGGTGATCGGGGCCGGTTTCTTTCTGGGCACCTCCCTATCCATCATGCGGGCCGGTCCATCGCTTATCTTTCTCTATATCCAGGGCGGGGTGGCCGCCTACCTGGTCTTTGCGGCCCTGGCCGCCATGTCAGTCAACGACCCCCAGGAGGGATCGTTCCGGGTCTATGCCCGAAAAGCCTTTGGCCCCTCGATGGGCTTTGTCAGCGGCTGGATGTACTGGCTGGCCGGGGTTCTCATCATGTCCAGCGAAATTGCCGCCCTATCAATCTTCACCCGCTTCTGGTTTCCGACGGTTCCTCTATGGGTGCTTGCTGCAATTTATGCCGCTTTGGGTTTGGGCATCAATTTTCTGGGAGTTAAGGATTTTGGTAAGATCGAATCACTTTTTGGCTTGCTGAAAACCTCTTCCCTGCTCATCTTCATCTTGTTTGCTGTAGTCTTTGCCCTGGGCTGGATTACTACTCCAGCAGGAATTCATGGTACTCAGCTTGGTCAGTTGGCTTCGGGGGGGTGGTTCCCTCGTGGGCTGACGGGCACCTGGTCCGCCATGATCTTCGTTCTCTTTTCCTATGGTGGTATCGAGGTAATGGGGATCATGTCCAGCGAACTAAAAAAGCGCCGCGAGATCGGCCGGGCCGGGCGGATGATGCTGTTGGCTTTGACCCTGATATACACCCTGGCTCTCGCCATGGTTTTTGTAATTTTCCCCTGGAGAGCCATCACCGCTGCTGAGAGTCCCTTTGTTATAGTTTTGGCGGGTATGGGTTATAGTTTTATCGATTCGATACTCAATCTGCTCATTATCAGTGCCGCCTTCTCCACCATGGTAGGCGCGCTTTTCGCGGTCACCAACGTCATGGTTTCCCTGGCCGAGGATCATGATGCTCCAACAATGCTCGCCCGGAGAAATAACAAGGAGGTCCCGGTAAATTCTTTAGCACTCACCGGGCTGGGGCTGGCCGGCGCGGTGCTGCTTTCATTCCTGCTCCCGGGCACCGTCTATGAATATATCACTACGGCCGCCGGGGTCATGCTGATACTGAATTGGCTGATTATTCTCAGCTCCCAGATGAAAAATCGAAGTAAATACGTGCAGGACCATGGAAGCGAAGAATACCGAATGCCCGGTTTTCCCTATGCTTCATACGCAGTGATGGGAATAATCATATTCACCATTCTGGGTGCTCTGCTGTTCTCCACCGAGCGGATCGGGGTATTGGCCAGTCTGATTGTTGCCGCACTGATACTTCTGGCCGGTCGATGGCGGCAATCAAGCCTGGAAGCAGGTGGCACGAGCTTGCCGCTCCCCGTCCGTAAAAGACTGCCCAAAGACTAGCGCGCTGAGATCCTCGCTTTTACCATGGGTCTAAGACGAAAAGGCGGCCAGGCCGCCCTTTCGTCTATGGTTAAATAACTTTGATTGGGGAGGGTTATTCGTATCGCAAGGCTTCGATGGGATCCAGCTTGGCGGCACGGTTGGCCGGGTATAAGCCGAAGAATATTCCAACGATACTTGAAAAAGCGAAGGCCAGGAGAACAATACTAACAGAAACAGTAAATGGTATTTTGGCAATGAGGCAGACAATGGCCCCTCCGCCCAAGCCCAATATCACCCCGATGATACCGCCCATCAAGCTCAGAACCAGCGCCTCGATCAGGAACTGCACCATGATATCCTGGCGTTTGGCTCCTATTGCCATTCTTATGCCGATTTCCCGGGTCCTCTCCGTAACTGATACCAGCATAATATTCATTACACCGATTCCGCCCACCAAAAGCGATATCCCCGCTATGGCACTGATGATCATGGTAATTATACTCATCACCTTATTGGCCGACTGGAGTTGCTGCTCCATATTAAACACCATATAGGGATGCTTGTCTGCGGCATCGTGTCTGATCTCCAGCGATTTCAAAACCCTTTGGGCTACCTTTTCCACCTGCTCCTTGGATTCGGCGCTGCCCTCCAATTCGTATATACTGCTATTGGGGTTCATTTCCAGATACAGATTAATTGGAATATAGGCCATCGGTCTGGGACCGCCATCCATCATACCGGTATCGGTCTTAAATATTCCGCAAACCATTACCGGGGTCTGATCAACATTTAATACTTGTCCCAGGGCGTCACCACCCACCCCAAATAGATCATCCGACATTTTCTGGTTGATTACTATTACCCGGCGGGCAGCGGCATCGTCGTTTTGGTTGATAAAACGTCCCTTTACCATGGTGATATTTCTAATTTTATTGAAGCCGCTTTCTGTGCCAATAACTGTGCAGTTCTCCTTTTTGCGGCGGCTTTGTACCTGAGGCGCGGAATAAGCGGTCGGTACCAGGGCTTTGATCCCGTCTATGGATTCCCGGAGTATCTTGCATTCATCTGTAGAAAACTTATACCGGTCATAATCGCCATCCTCCGGCTGAGATATGTATACGAAAAAAACATTGGAGCCCATGGATTCCATTTCATCCATGATCTTTTGCTGACCGCCCCGACCCAGGGTCAGTACCAGTATGACCGATGCCACACCAATAATGATGCCCAGCACAGTCAGGCTCGACCGCAGTTTATTGACCCAGATGCCATCCAGGGCCACCAAAATCATTTCCAACCAGTTCAAAACGCTTCCTCCCCCGGATCAATCAGGATTCCAGATTATATAACAACTATCATTTTACCTGTTCGCCATCCCGGAAGTGGATAATCCTCCCGGCACGCGCACCAATCTCTGCATCGTGGGTAACCAGAACGATGGTACTGCCCTGCCCATGCAGCTCGTCGAACAAGGCCATGACCTCGGCTCCTGATTTGCTGTCCAGGTTGCCGGTAGGTTCATCAGCCAGAATCAGCACGGGGGAATTGACCAGGGCCCGGGCTACTGCCACTCTCTGGCGCTGTCCGCCTGACAGTTCGTTGGGTCTATGTCGGGCATGATCCAGGATTCCCACCCGGTCCAGGGCTTCACTGGCCTTTTGCCGCCGGGTGACCGGATCTACCCCGGCATATACCATCGGCAGTTCAACATTGCGCATAGCATTGAGACGCGGCAGCAGATTAAAGGTTTGAAATACGAAGCCAATCTTCTGATTGCGGATCACCGCCAACTGATTCTCATCCAGTGAGCTGATGTCATGGCCGTCCAGGGAATAGCTCCCGCTGGTCGGACGATCCAGACAGCCGATGATATTCATCAGGGTCGATTTTCCCGAACCGGAAGGCCCCATAATGGCGACGAATTCTCCGGCTTCAATATCCAGATCAACATTTTTCAGAGCCTCCAAACAGATGGCACCAGTGTCGTAGATCTTACCCAGGTCTCTTATCTCTATCATCAAAGCTTGACCACGCTCCCGTCTTTCAGGTTGGAGCCGGGATTGATAACCACTTTTTCGTCTTTCCGCAAACCCTTGAGCACCTGGATATGGGTACTGTCACTGATCCCGGTTTTTACTACCTGCTGGCGGGCCTTGCCGTCACGAATAACGTAGACGCAGGTTTTGCCGTTCTTCTCTACCAGGGCCTCAAAGGGCACCACCAGCGCCTTTTTATCCTGGGCCGTTCTGATCTTCAGATCGACATTATAACCGGGTCGCAATTGGCCGCTTCCCATCACATTAACTACGATGGGTACCGAGGTACTCTCGCCCTGGGATTTGGTCTTGCTGACCGCCTCCAGCCCGACCTCACAGACCTTGCCTCTGTAGGCTTGATCGGGAAGCGCGGCTGCCGTTATTTTCACCGGCTGGCCGATCCGCATCTTTCCGGCATCACCCTCGGCTATGTCGGCCTTGACCTTTAAAACCGACAATTGACCGATACTGATCAGTAAGGTATTGGGAGCTATCATATCCCCCTTCTCCACCGGGATCGATAAGACCTTGCCAGCCATGGCGGCCTTCAACTGCTGTTGTTCGGCATTGGTCTCCGCCACCTTCAAGGCTTCCTGAGCAGCTGCCAGCGAAGCCTGCAAGGATTCCAAGGAAGCAGCCGATCCATTGCTGGCCGCTTTAAGATTAACTCTGGTTCGCTGGTATTCACTTTTAGCCAGATCATAGGCGCTCTGGGCAGCTTCCATTTCTGATATAGAAATAGCTCCGGCTTCAAACAAGGCTTTATTGCGTTTCAGTTTTTCTTCGCCCAGAGTATATTCACTTGCTGCCTTATCATAGAGGAACTGGGCCTCCACCAGATCAATCGACCGTCCATCCCCCGGCGTCTTGTTCATCGCTGCTTCAGCCGCCGCCAGCGTCGAACGGGCCTGCATTATCCTCTGCTGGGCATCAGGGATATCTATCTCCATCAGAACCTGCCCGGGCTTGACCTCCTGGCCCATCTTTACGTGGACTTTAGTTATCGAGCCGGTCACCCGGCTGTAAATGCTCTCCTTTTCCAATGCGCTTACCTTGCCGGAAGCCAGCACATTTTCGACCAGAGCCTTGGTCTTGACCTCTGCCGTCTGTACCTTAACCACATCTTTATTCTTGGCGCGATAGACGTTCAGCCCAATTATCGAAGCCAGCACCAGAACAACTACGCCAATTATTATAGCCTTACGCAGAGGAAACGGTTTTTTTTCTTTTACAGTCTCACTTTCCAAGGCTCTATCTCCCTCTCCAAATGTAGTCCATATGTTTAAAGACAAGTTGAAACCTAACTTTATGACAGGTATTTTAAAATTATTTCAGGAGCAACTAAATATATTAAAGACTGGGCGCGCCGGCCCCAAATTTGGTGGAAAGGATGCTGCTCACCAGTATAAAGATCAGCCAGAGCGCAAAAATGTATATCCCCACCTTTTTACCCTCTTTGCCCATTACCACGCCGCCGCCGATACTGAGCAGCGCCAGAGCCCAGATAGTAAAGAGATTGGCAGAATTCAGAAGGTTGAACAAAAAGCCGGAATCCTGACCGGGCGGCAGCAGCAGCGCCAGACTGGTTTTTATGGACAACATGCTTTTAGCTCCCATCGCCTTGGTTAATCCGGCGACCAACACCGAATTGATGAGTGATGGCATGGTGGAAAAAATGGCTACTGCAAACAGCTGTTTAAAAGTGGCCTGTCCAATGCTCAGCTGGTTATACAGTGCCAGCAAGCCCGCCTGAATCAGCCAGAGTACCGGCATGCCGAAAATTGCAGCCAATACTGCCCCGATGCCAGCCCACTTGACACTCTTCTCGATCATGTCGGCGGTCATCTGCGGGTTTTTCTGCAAAAGCATCCGGGTCAGTTCCTGAGTTTCGGGTATTATCAAGGCGGTAAGCAAAGCAGACACCACAATAAAAACCAGGGCGGGAACCAGTAACCTGGGATCCTCACCTATTGCCTGAAACGCCTTGACCGGTGCAACCAATACCCCCATAAATCTCTTGCCCATGCTCATCGATTCTTCGTTCACCACAATCACCCCTACCTCACTTTTTCTTTAGTACTTCTTTAGCAAGGTGACTAATTCCTTCCAAAAATTATTTATCGTATCTATAACGACCGCTGATGCCATTAACCCTGCAATAATTTCTTAATATTTTTTCAGGATACCAACCTCACTAACTACGAAGTATAAACCCTGACCCCGGGGAGGAGTCAACTGTTCAATATTTAATGATAACCAAGGCGGGGATCATCATAATACCTTGGATACCCCGTCGATCATAATATCTATTATTAATCGATAGCTGACTCCTGGCTATAACCTCTTTTCCGCTTTGATTATTAATGGATAAATAAAAAGACATCTATCTTTCGAGAGACAAAGGTCTCATTAAGTCTGAATAAAGGCCGATAGGGCCAGCTTTTCGCCATGCATGTTGGCCCTATCTTTGGCAGTTACCCCTTTGTTTTTATACACTATAGAGTTATTCTAATAAACAATCAATACTGTTTTCATTTTGGGTAATTTGCTCTGATGACTGCTTTCTGTTGACTCATAAAACTCTGAACGGTCTGGCTCTATTGGTTGATCATCAGTTCCTCTATACTGGTGATTATGTCTGCAGTCATTATCCCGCCGGCAAATTTTGGTTCGCCGTTAATGAGGGTTATGGGGTAAGGATAGCCCATCTGCAATACCCGACTGACCAGCGGATATTGACTAAGACCTATCTCGTCGGCATTTATCAGTTTAACTTCCACCCTATCACCAAAGGACCCCCGCAATTCTTCACTTAAACGATCAGTAATCTCAGACATCTCCGCTTCCGGTGTGGTGCCACAGCAACCGGCGGATGCACAGGAACTGCACCCGCCACCGGAAGTACTGGTTCCATTCAGGATCTCGATCAGGATGCTTTGCTTGTTCTCGGACATTGTTTTGTTCCTCCTTATCAGTCATATGCAACTACTTCAAGATTGCTTTACCAGGATGATACCAAGGCCGCCCATCATAATCAAGTATTATTTATTTTATTACATATATTTATCTTTTTTCAGATGAACCATACCAACAAAAAGACGGTACTGCTGCATAGCAATACCGTCCGTTTTCTCGGAAATGCCGGCTATTGGTTCAATATCTCGTCGATGTTGCTCTTGATGTCGGTAGCCATTATCCCGCCAGCAAATTTAGGCTCACCATTGATGACCGTAATAGGATAAGGATACCCCATCTGCAATACCCGGCTGACCAAGGGATAATTCGCCAGACCGTTTTTATCGGCATCGATATATTGGACCGCTACCTTGTCACCATAAGCTGCTTTAAGTTCTCCGGTAAGTTTCTCGGCGGTCTCCTGTAATTCTTCATAGGGATTGGTGCCACAGCTGCCTGCTGAGCCGCATGAGCTTCAACCTCCGCCTCCCGGACTGGTGCCATTAAGTATCTCTACCAATACGGCCGAGTTGTTCTCTAACATAAAATACCTCCTCTGTAGTATAGGAACTGTAGAAATCTTTGATTTGGCTAACTGGATAATATCAGCTAATACCGGTATTATCAACAGTTTTACAGGTTTTCAGTCGATAAATAATGTACGGTTATTTGTTTAATTACATATTTTTATTTCCTTTTATTAAATCGGCCATAATATCCGAGCAACATGCCTAAAACCGGTCCAAATAATCGCTAATACTCTGCCAGTACTGATCAGAGGTTACTACTGAATCATGATCTTTTCCGGGAATCTCCTGCATAAAAACCTTGCCGCTCCACCGATCAGCGAGTTTTCTGGCATGGCCGGGAGGAATCAGTTTGTCTTTCGCAGCAGTGATAATGAGGACCGGTTGCTCTATAGAACCGGCTCGGGCCAGAGAATCGAAACGGTTTCTCAGCATAAACCGGATCGGATATATCGGCAGCTTTTCCTGAGCAACATTTAAAACGCTGTCAAAGGGGGTCGTCAGGATAACACCGTCAACCGCACGATTCTCCGCCAGATAGACCGCCACACCGGACCCGATACTTCTTCCCATCACCACTATTGGTGCTGATTCCACTTCCTGCCGGGTACTAAAATAGTCATAGATCTGTAATGCATCACTGCAGAGTTTCTTTTCGTTGGGAGACCCATCGCTTTCTCCATAACCTCGGTAGTTGACCAAAGCGAAAGACCAGTCCGGATACCTCCCCGCCTGATCGATCATATTGGAGGCCTCATCGCCATTCCCGCCGAAATAGATACATAAGCTTCCTGCATTAGCGGAACCTCTTACCAGCCATCCTTTCACCTCGGTGCAATCCTTCATTACGATAGATATCGCCTGTGCTTCAGGATGGTTTCTTTCAATATGCCTGATCGCCGCTTTTGAGATGGGTTGGGGATGGAAAATCAGTCGCTCCTGAAAAAAGAACATCAAAATGCCTGCCAGTATGTATACTAATACTGCTGCAATCAACCAGCGCAACCAATTTTTCTTCCTGGCGGGCTTTTTATTCACTGCTGTAGGGGAACTGCTGCTATTCAACACAAGACACCTCTTAACCAGAATTGCCTATTAAAGCAAAATTGTCAAGAACGGCGCCTCTTTCTATGGATCCCCTTCAGAAAACGGTTCGAATTCCAGCAGATTCTTCCGGTATCGCCGCGGAACGAATTGTGCTTGCAGGCGCAGATTACGACGTGATTCGATAGCGATACGATTGAAATACAGCTTCCAGAGCTCCTGGTAGGGATCCTCCGCCCCCGCCTCACAGTTCAGGGGGTCATCCAGACAGATAATATACCAGTGCCTTTGCCGGCTGCCCTTGGGGCGGCTAAAACCGTCGTATATCACTGCCTGATTCCGCTTCTCATCCTCAATGATCCATCGTTCATGCTTCAGACGCTCAGCGAAGTGATCAGCCAGCATGGGCAGGATATTATGGTCGGGGGCCAGTCTGGCGTGCAGGAATCTGCCATTGTCAGAAAAACGCAGCAATCCCAGGAAGCGATGAACCTCAGCGGTCACCTTGCGTGCAATCTTGTGTAATGGCTGTACGTGGGGATGGGTGTGATAGGAGTCTATTGTCGAACCCATACGAAATCCCAGGCGGATATAGTTAAGGATTATCGTCTCTTTGTTCGGATATTGCGCGAGAAAGGCATAGTAGATGTTGTGCAGTGAGTCACCGGCCATCTTCTCTTCGATGGCCTGATAGACCCTGGCGGCATGTTGTTGATCAGGGGTAACCAGCATCCAGCGATTCATCAGCGAAGGCTGGTAAAATTCCCGGGGATAGATGCCATCAGCAGCCTCATCATAATAATTATGGTAAATACAAGTCAAAAAACCGTCAAAGGTACCGTCATACAGATAATCCATAACTCGCCCTTACCTCCCGCTCAAAACAAGGACAGTTGGGTGGCCTGCGGTTGCGGAGCCAGTATTCTGCGCACTGTTACGGGGTCAAACGGGTGACTCCCCGCATAGATCCCTTTGCAGGTAATAAAGTATTGAGCTCGCTTGTAAGCTACCCCCAGCTTCTTGAGTTCATCATTAGAGACCGCTGCCATTCTCCGCTGTCGAAGTATTCTCTGGGCTGATTTAACACCGATACCTGGTACTCTGAGCAATTCTTCATAGGAGGCACGGTTGATTTCCAGGGGGAAGAACTCGGGATGGCGCAAAGCCCACGACATCTTGGGATCTATCTCGGGTTCCAGATTAGCGTGCTGAGGATCAACTATCTCTTCAACTTGGAAATGATAGTAACGCAGCAGCCAATCCGACTGATATAGACGATGCTCCCTCAGCAGAGGTGGGGCGGTGGCCAGGGCTGGCAAATTCGAATCCTGGTTGACGGGAACATAAGCTGAAAAATAGACCCGCTTCAAACCGAAGATTTTATATAGATGACTGGTAGTCTGCAATATGGTCATATCAGAATCCTGCGAAGCACCTACGATCATCTGGGTCGATTGACCGGCGGGCACAAATTTCGGTGTGTGGCGCAATCTCCTGCGATCTTCCTTAAATGTCTTAATTTCATCCCGCACTTGAGCCATGGGAGAATACAGCATAGGCAGAGTCTTTTGCGGTGCCATCAGGCGCAGGCTCTGTTCACAGGGCTGTTCAATATTGACGCTCATACGGTCGGCTAGGAATCCCGCCTGTTGGACCAGTAGAGGATCTGCCCCAGGGATGATCTTGACATGGATATAACCGTAGAATTCATAGGTCCTGCGCAGGAGGGTGAGAACCCTGATGATCTTCTCCATAGTATAATCAGGTGATTTTTCTACTGCCGCACTGAGGAAGAGCCCCTCGATATAATTGCGCCGGTAGAACTGCATGGTCAGGTCGGCTATCTCCTGAGCGGTGAAACTGGCCCGGGGAACATCATTGGAACGGCGATTTACACAGTAGCGGCAGTCATAAATGCAGTCATTGCTTAAAAGCACCTTCAACAGCGATATACACCGCCCGTCATCGGACCAGGCGTGACAGATCCCACATTGGCTGGTGCTCCCCATTTTCCCCTGGTTTCCCCGGGATACCCCACTGGAAGCACAGGATACATCATATTTGGCGGCTCCGGTCAGAACCGACAGTTTGGTCATGGTATCCATTAAACTCACCTCTGAGACTTGTTAGCCAGTCTGCTAATCGTACTGGTTCCGTGCCCAAGGAACGTCAGTTCCATGTTGCAAATCCAGTATATCACGCTTCTGAGCCCATGGCAAACATTTGTTCTGTTGTTTTGTCAAAAACGACTTATGGCTTCACTCCAGACCGTATGATTTCAATAGAATGATTGTGTTTATATTAGTAAGCTTTTTGACCATCAATTCCTTGAACTTCACCGATTTCTCTTTGCCCTCGTTACGAAGACTCGCCAATTGATCTGATATTTCACTTTGGCTGGCCAGCAAATCCTCATACACGTTCTCGAAAACTCCCAGTCTATTGATGGCTTCTCCGCTGTATCCCTCACTGCTACGATTAACCGCATTATCATTTGCGTAATATTTCCCCTCATGCATATGAGTCAGTCTTTCCATTTTAATCACTCCCTTGATCTGCTAGCAGCATTCGGACACACAAAAAAGATGGGGTATACACCAATCTGTATACCCCATCCGTCAAATCAAAACTTACTTATTTCTTCTTCTTGGCCGGAGCTTTGGCCGGAGCTTTGACTGCCTTCTTGGGAGCTACTGCATCTTTGAGAGCTTTGCCAGGTTTGAAAGCAGGAACTTTGGTAGCAGGAACCTTGATTTCTTTTCTGGTTGCAGGGCTGATAACCTTTCTCTCTTTACGGTCACGCACTTCGAAGCTACCAAAGCCAATAATCTGGACCTTTTCGCCTTTGGCCAGTGCCCCCTGAATGGTATCAACCATTGCGTCCAAGGTCTTTGCAGCATCCTTCTGAGTGATTCCGGCATTCTCCGCCAGTGCCTTTACAAGTTCCGATTTGTTCACGACAAGTCCTCCCTTTTAGTTTTTTAACCATATTTTACATTCCCCATAAAAGGGGCAATTCCTGCTTTTAAATCAACTTTTTAAAAATATTTTTCGAAAAAACCTCGTTATTTGTTTCACCTTTACTATTATATTGCCATATTCACCTGGCTTTATTCACGGAAACCCCTATTTTAAGGCATTTAAAATCAGGGATGGTCCACAGCCAGGATTTGTCAATCAATGATCTCCAGGACCGTTATGGTGCGATCCCGGGATAAATCATAGAATTTATCGTCCACCATAACCATAGGCCGGGTTGGAATGGTGGGATCAACGAAGACAACTATGCCCTTCTCGTTGTTGGAGAGCAAGACCTGATTCCCCACATAGAAGTTGGTCACCTTATCATAAAACACTTTGGCGACCCGGGGATCCAACTTGCCGAAAGACTCCTGCCAGAGGATTTCAGCCGCGGTGTAGGGAGAACGTTTGGTGGAATAGACGCGGGTAGAGGTAACTGCGTCATATAGATCTGCCACTGCTACTACATTGACACACAAGCCATTCTCATAGCCTTTTCTCCCCATGGGATAACCGGTACCGTCCGCTCTTTCATGGTGCATCAATGCCGCATTGGCGATGTTATGACTGATCTCTTCATTCTGGATCAGAAGGTTGTAGCCCATCAAGGTGTGCTTCTTCATCTCCTCGAATTCATCATCGGTCAGTTTGCCCGGCTTGTTCAATATGTAGTCCGGGACAAATACCTTGCCAACATCATGCACCAGTCCGGCTTCACCGAATTCCTTAATCACCTCCTTGTCACAGCCCAACCAGCGCCCCAGAAGAATACTCAACAGGGCAACATTAACCGAATGCGTAAATAAATAATCATCCTTATCCTTCATCAATCGCATCTGCCGGAACAGATCGCGAGCGTCAAATACCTGTTCCATGAGCAAATCGGTACAATCACTGACCTCATTAAATTCAAGTGGTTTGCCCAGTTTGGCTTCCAGCATGAAAGATTTGACCACATTAAGGGAGTCATCGAAGACATCCTCGAACTTCTTGCCGGATCGTGAAGGCGGTGCAGCATCGTTAATGTAGACCTCAAAGACGTTTCTTGATCTGAAATTATCCAAGTGCTCCTGGGTAATCACAGTTCCTCCCTGCAATAATAGCTGGCCATTGGAAGTAAATATGTCCTTACCCAAGGTGACTCCAGGTTTTAAGCCACTAAGACTTATCCTCAGCATCTCTTAACCCCTCTTAAATCATGTATTTTTGTACCTATTCTACAAATACATAAAGATTCCTTTAATAGCTCAACAATTTACCCTTATATTAAACCGGTTGAAAACAAGGCTGAGCGCTAGATTGAAGAATGCTTATATCGATCTCCTGCTCCTTACACTGCCTGGACAGCAAATCTGCGAGCATAGGCACCACTATCCGTTCAGTCCCCTGGTGACCGGCATCAATAAGTGCAAGACCAGCAGTCTCGGCATCTTTGGCCTCATGGTATTTCAAATCTCCTGTCACCAGCAAATCCACACCCTGTTTAATACACTTGTCCATGAAGCTGGCCCCGGCCCCGCTGATAACGGCTATGTTCTCCACTGACCGCTGCAGGTCACCTACCACTCTTATGTGGTCCAATCCCAGAATTGCTTTGACCCGGGCGGCATAATCACCCAGCCTGGCTGCTGTCGGAAGTTTACCCCGGCGTCCCGGACAATAGGCCTGTCCTGGATTCTCCAATCGGTACAGATCATAGGCAACTTCTTCATAGGGATGAACCTTCTGCATGGCTTCCAGTATTGCCGGCACCATGCTCCGATAAGCTACGGTCTCCAAGCGATACTCCTCCACCATCTCCAGCTGTCCGGCCGTTCCCCGCCAAGGGTTGGTGTTCTCCCCCGGGCGATAGGTTCCGGTTCCACGTACATTAAAGGTACAATCGGAATACCTGCCGGTAAAACCTGCCCCTGCTGCCGCCATGGCTTCCCGGACCGTTTCCAGATGGGAGACCGGGATATAAACCACTATCTTGAATAGTTCCTCGCTGATAGCAGCGAAAAGCGGTCTGATTTCATTAAGGCCCAATTTGTCGGCCAGATATTGATTCAAGCCCTGGGGAGCTGAATCAAGGTTGGTATGTGCTGAATAAACCGATATATCGGCTTTAATCAATCTTTTTATCAAATTATGATGAGGCTGTGAATAATCGATTTTTTTCAGGCCTTTGAATATCAGGGGGTGGTGGGTTATGATCATATCCACCTTTTCCTCCAGCGCCTGCTCCAGGACTTCCCTGTCCAGATCCAGGGCAGTGATTAGCCGGTGTACCTCCTGCTCGGGATCTCCCAGTTGCAAACCGATATTGTCCCATTCTTCCGCCAAAGACACTGGGAAGTGTGTTTCCATCATCCGCATAATATCCTTAACCCTGGTCTGCATCAATTATCGCCTCCAGTTCTCTTAATCTTGCCATAATATGGTTTCTGGTCATTAGCGCAGTAGTTCGGGTCGATTGGGACAGGTCGTCAGACATTTTTTTATACTTTTCAAGATAATAATTTAAATACGGTCTTTTTAGGGGGCTCGAACCCTTTAACACCAGGGGTCCGAGTTCCTCTTCCAGATCACTCAGGCTATATGCCTCCCGGCCCGGCCGGGACGCAATGATCACATAAAACTGGCCTTTCTCCATCACCAAAGTTTCGTCCACGATAGGCCATCCTCTGGTCGCCAGGGCTCGCCTCAATACACACCCCCGGCTCATGGTCTGCAGCAGATAACACGCAAAGGACTCAGCTTTGACCCAGTCGCGAGCCAGGATATCTGTTATCAAATCACCGCCCATACCAGCTATCACCACGCAATCCACTTCACCGGTACAGAGAACCTCCAACCCGTATCCCTGGCGAACAAATACCCGATCCCGGCAGCCCGCTACATTGATCGCTCTTTGCATTTTGGTAAAGGGTCCATTCCCTAATTCACTGGCTATTACTCGGGGTGAGAGGTCGTTATCAATCAGATACAGGGGGAGATGAGCATGGTCCGCCCCAATATCCGCCACCGTCGAACCGGGTTGTATGAAGGCGCAAATCGCTTTCAATCGGGAATTCTGCATCGGTATCTCCTTTAAGCCCTGCTTCCTTCATTATCTCGAAATCCTCGCCATATCGCAAGTGATCGCAGACACAACGTTAACCCCGACTAAACATGCTAGTCGGGGTTTATTGTCCTTATGGTCACTTGTAAGGTAAAATATTATACCCGGGGCAGGGTCTTCAGACTCTCCTGCATCTCCGCATCGGAGAATTCAACATCCTCCATTTTGCCGGAGAGGTATAGATCATAGGAGTAGAGATCAATAAGCCCGTGACCGCTGAGATTAAATACTATGGTTCTCTGGACTCCTTCCTGGTCGGCCTTCAGTGCTTCATCGATAGCCGCCCGGATGGCATGAGCCGACTCGGGCGCCGGTATTATGCATTCGGTCTGGGCAAACAACATGGCTGCTTCAAAGGTAGCATTCTGCTTCACCGCTACTGCTTCGATCAGACCATCGTTGTAGAGCTGGCTGACCAGAGGAGAATCTCCATGGTATCTTAGGCCGCCGGCATGAATACCGGAAGGCATGAAATCATGCCCCAGAGTGTACATCTTGTTGGCCGGGACCAATCCTACCGAATCGCCGAAATCATAAGCGAAAACTCCCTTGGTCAGCGTTGGGCAGGCGGCAGGTTCAACCGCTACCAAGCGTATATTCTTCCCGGCCAGTTTATCAGGAATAAAGGGGAAGGCCAAACCGGCAAAGTTGCTGCCGCCGCCACAACAGGCAATCAGAACATCAGGATAGTCGTCCACCATTTCCAGGGCTTCTTTGACTTCCAGGCCAATTACCGTCTGATGCAGGCAGACATGATTTAAAACACTTCCCAGTGAATAATGGGTGTCATCGCGTAATGCCGCATCCTCTACTGCTTCACTAATGGCAATGCCGAGGCTGCCGTTGCTGTCCGGGTTTTTTGCCAGGATCTTGCGTCCGCTCTCGGTCAGGTTGCTGGGACTGGCGACACAGGTTGCTCCATATAGCTCCATGATGGACCGGCGATAGGGCTTTTGATTATAGCTGACCTTGACCATGTATACCATGGCTTCCAGGCCAAAGAGTTTGCAGGCCAGTGACAAAGCCGTCCCCCACTGTCCAGCACCCGTTTCGGTGGATATGCGTTTAGTACCCTCGATCTTGTTAAAGAAAACCTGGGGCAAGGCTGAATTCAATTTATGGCTGCCTACCGGACTTACACCTTCATATTTGTAATAAATACGGCTGGAGGTCCCCAACTGCTTTTCCAATTGCCTGGCACGATACAGAGGTGTAGGACGATACTGCTTGTACAGATCTCTTACTTCATTGGGAATCTCGATGAATCTCTCCTGGGAAACCTCCTGCATGATCAGTTCCCTAGCGAATAAGGGCTCCAAATCAGCGGGTGATAAGGGCTGAAGAGTTTGCGGATGGAGTCCCGGTTCGGGCAGATTAGGCATGTCTGCCTGTACGTTGTACCAAAACTTGGGTATCTTGTCCTCTGGAAGAATGATTTTGTAGAGCTCATCTTTGCTCATCTGGTCTAGTCTCCTCTCTTCAGATAAATTTTTTCATCAATGATTTTATCATAATTAGTCAAAAGCCTCAAGCAATCACACCAAAACTTACTTAAAAAAAGGATGGTTCCTGGCTACCGGCAAATTGTACAACGAATTACAATCCTTATATATATTTGCCAGCAACTAATATATACTGATATTTTTTGGCTATACGCTGCCGGGGACAGCTATTATAATAAATATAGCGAACCAAGCAGGAAGTGTGCAAATGAAGTCTAAGCAATACGTCGAAGCAGCGGCCGCTCCTCATCACCAACTTCATAACGTCAAATCCCCTGGCGACCTGAAGCAGCAGTTGAATTCAACTGAACAGGCTCTGCTGGTCTGTGATCTGCTGCTGCAATCTGTCCAGGCCTTGGTCATCGCCGATATTGAAGGTACTATTATCAAATGTAATCAGGCCTTCTGCAGTTTAAGCGGATACGGCAGCAAGGAAATCGTCGGCATGAGCCTCCCCCGGCATTTCTCCCCTCCACATTGGCGAGAATTCGACCAGCAGATTCAATTAAATATTCAAACCGGTCTTATTTCCCAGCGTTATGAAAGGGAAATGCTCCGCAAAGATGGTCAAATCATTCCCGTAGAAGTATTGGTGGACCCCCATCTGGATCATAAAGGCAACATCGCATGTATAACCTTTTTTATAACCGATATCGGAAGCCGTAAATATGTCCAAGAAGTCCTTCGGGCTTCCGAAGCCAACTATCGGGGTATCTTTGATTCGGCCAATGACGCGATATTCGTTATGGATCTCCAAGGCAAACCCATTGACGCCAATCGAAAGGTAACGGAAATACTGGGCTATACTCATGAGGAGGCCTTAAATATATCCTGGGAGTCTTTAAGTTGGGACCCGCTGCCTTATACGCCCGGCGGAAATATTCTGCATGTCGAAAAAGCCCTGGCTGGAGAACCCCAGTTGTTTGAATGGAAGGCCAAAGATAAATTCGACAATGCCTTGTGGGTGGAAATCAGTCTAGAAAAGACTTACATTTCAAGTCAAGAACGACTTTTGGCTATCATCAGAGACGTTTCAGCCAGACGTAAGGGTATTCAAAAACTGAAGGAATCTGAAGAGAAATATCGGACTATCTTTGAAAACACCGGCACCGCCACCGTAATCATCGACCATGACGGGAGCATTTTACTGGCCAATGCCGAGACTACTGTAATGACTGGATACTCCAAAGAACAATTGGAGGGCAGGATGAAGTGGTTTGATCTCTTCGCTGAAAAAGATGTAGAGAAACTGAAAGAAAACCACTACCGGCGGCGTTCCCATCCGGGCGAGGTACCCAGGACCTATGACTTCACTATCCACTCCCGTTTCGGCGGATTGAGATCATATATCATAACCGTAGATGTTATACCCGGTACCGCCATGAGTGTGGCATCATTACTTGATGTAACCCGCTTCCGGCAGTTTCGCAAGTCAGTATGGCTGGCTGAAAAGATTATAGAGAGTCTGGCTGAAGGCATTGTGCTGACCAGCCCGCAAGGTAAGATTCTGGGATTCAATCCAGCCCTGACTATGATGACCGGATATGAAGCCCAGGAGATAACTGGTAATACTATGGAGATGTTTATACCCGATGAATTCAAGGACAATATAAATGCGCTGCATTTTGGTAATGAGGGCCGTTGGCAGGGAGAATTCTTCTGTCGTCGCAAAGACGGTTCTATGTTTCCGGTTTGGACCTCGGTAAGCCCGGTCTATGACGAAGGTAAGCAATTAGCTTATTATGTTACAGTAGTAATAGATAACACCTTGCAGGAAATCCTAAGGAAGGAACGCCATAATTTCAAGGAATACCAGGTGCGAGCCGAACGTCTGGCCTCCATGAGTATGATTTCTGCCGGAGTCATTCACGAGATAACCCAGCCGCTCAACGCCATAACCCTGCTGGCCGATGGTGTGCTCTTCTGGCAGGAAAAAACCAATCATCTCAATCCGGCAGAAGCATTAGAGACCTTCCGGAATATAAATCATCAGGTGGGCCGGATAAACGACATTATCAGACATGTCCGCAGCTTTAACAATATTAACCGAATGCACCGGCCTCAGTACTGCGATCTTAATGTGGCTGTGGAAGGCGCTTTGGATCTGCTGGCGCATCAGATGTCCTCGCATGGCATCAAGATTATCCTAAATCTTGGCCATCACCTGCCCCAGGTACTTGGCAGCTATGTTCATCTCGAGGAGGTCATCATAAACCTTCTGGCTAACGCTATGCAAGCCCTGGATGTTTCAGGCCAGGAACACAAGAAGATTTTCTGCCGCACTTTCCACCAGGATAAAAAGTTGGTACTGGAAATCGAGGACAATGCCGGCGGAATTGACGATACCATCATCGGGCATATCTTCGAGCCATTTTTCACCACCAAGGGCGAGGGTAATATGGGTTTTGGCCTGGCTATCGTCCGGTCCATCCTTGATATATATGATGCCAGTGTAATGGTAAGCAATCATGATGACGGAGGAGCTGTCTTTCGAATAGAATTTGTCGCTTCACAAAACCCATACGAAACAGGTGAACATTTGTGAAAGTAATGGTAGTAGATGACGATCATTTCAATCGTCAATATCTGAGTGATTTTCTGACCAAACTTGGTCACACTGTCTTTGAAGCCAGAGAGGGCACACATGCCATGGAGCTGTTTGTAACAGAACCGGTAGATCTGGTGCTCTCTGACATCAGAATGCCTGGCTGCACGGGAACTGAACTGCTGCATCAGATCCGTTCTATGCCGGGAAAATCTGATACCCTGGTAGTATTGTTTACTGCCTACAGTGATGTATCGACTGCTGTAGAGGCTCTGCGGGCGGGTGCCTATCATTACCTGATCAAGCCGATCAATGTCCGTGAACTGGATTCTTTGATCGAACAGGTCGGCGAGTTGTTAAGTTTCCGTCGAGAGAACCAGGTTTTAACCTCTCATTTTGAAGAGGCCGTGCAGGCGGCAACTCAGGAAACCCGAGAGGAACTGCATCGTTTTAAGAGAGCCTTCTATGAATCGGTGGGCATCAACGATATCGGCATGTTTTCCCCGGTTATGCGCGAGGTTTATCAACAAGCCCGTTTGCTGCACGGAGATCGCAGCATCCCCGTACTCATACAGGGCGAGACCGGTACCGGCAAAGAACTGGTGGCCAGATACATCCATTATGGCGAAGGGGTTTCCACGCCTTTTGTAGATATTAATTGCGCCGCACTAAACCCCAGCATATTTGAAAGCGAACTTTTTGGTTATGAAGCCGGTGCCTTTTCCGGTGCCAGCAGCAAGGGTCAAAAGGGTAAGATTGACCTGGCCAAAGGCGGCACTCTCTTTCTTGATGAAATATCTGAAATCCCCGTCCATCTTCAGGCCAAACTCCTGCGAGTGGTGCAGGAACGTGATTATTTCAGGGTGGGCGGGCTCAAGAAGATACAGAGTGATATTCGCCTGGTCTGTGCCAGCAATGCCGACCTGGAAAATGCAGTAGCGGAGGGAGCCTTTCGTTCTGACTTATACTACCGTCTCAATACCGGAATCATCAAAATACCGCCGCTGCGCGAACATACAGAAGATATTGTTCCACTGGCTTCCATGTTTCTAAAACATTTTTCCCATGATAAGAAAAAGCATTTTGAAGGTATTTCGCCTGAGGCGACACAAATTCTATTAAATTACCAATGGCCGGGTAATGTCCGTGAACTAAAGAATCTGATGGAACGCGCAGTGCTGATGTGGGATGATCAAGAGCTTAAGCCTATACACATTGCCCAACTGGCCCCACCGGAAAAAGTCAGTCCTGGCGTACTGAATCAATTACATCCGGCATTAGACAATAATAGCTTGGATTTACCGCCAGATGGTCTGCCGCTCGAGAGTTTTATCGAAGAGATCATCCAAAAGGCTCTTAAAATGCATGACGGAAATGTTACAAAGACTGCCAGATATCTGGGCATATCCCGGCGCTCTTTATCCTATCGCCTAAACCATCATTAAGCATGTTGGTGTTCAAAAGTGTTCACTGCCCAAAAATGTTCAGTCAATAACCAACAAAAATCAGGACTATTCAAGTACCCTTGTTTTTATTTCTGCCCCAACCGCCCATTAACAAGCGATTAACCTTCTCGCCCCGGCCTGGCACAATTCTTGCTTTTTAACAAGCAGCAGGTTTTGTAAAGCAAAAGCAGGCGCGAGGTTCGGGCCTGTCGAGGGGGTCATTATATGAATATCCTTCTGGTCGATGATAATTCGAGAAGCCGTGAAGCTGTCGGACAGGTGCTATCTTACCTCGGTCACTGTATAATCCAATGCTCGGATGGCCGTGAAGCCTGCCAGATGCTGGAACATATAGACTGCGATCTGGTGATCACGGATTACGATATGCCAAGGATGACCGGCCTGGAATTGCTCCGGCAGATGCACGCTCAAGGCAAGGACCGTACCGAGGTGGTCGTGCTGACCGGCAATCAACAGGCATCGGTTATGAATCAGGTTATGGATGAAGGTGCTTTAGCCTATCTGCTCAAACCGATAAATCTCGATCAGCTGCTCAAGGTATTAAGGGATGTCGGCAATCGAAATACAATAACACTGCATCCTGCCAGGTAGACGGCCATCAAAAACCTGGCAACCGACTGCAATCGTCTCCTGGAACCTTACATACCAGCAAAGCCCTGGAAAAGGCCGCCATCTCAGCCAGTGGATTGGCAAAGATCGCCCGGACACTCAATCTGGTTATAGATGGCTTCACCTTATAGATCCACTAATAAAATGCGATGGAGGCCAGATCAATATGCCAAACGATCCAATAACAGTAGCCAAACACTTTTCAGAGCACTTCCTGCTGCACAGCCTTCAGCCGTTCTGTACATTCGATACTCAGGGACGCATTGTTGTATGCAATGAAACATTCTGTTTGCTGACCGGTTATACTAATCAGGAATTGCTGGCCATGGAGACCTATCTTGAACTGGTTCCAGCAGAACTTCATACCATAGAAAAAGTGATTCTGGAGAGTATTGCCGACACCGGTAACCCGTTGCGCTATGAATCAGTATACTTGCATCACAGCGGAAGGCGTATCCCCATCGAGGTAATGCTTCATCAAATCAATCAGGATGAATACTATTATGCATTTATCAGCGATATCAGTGACCGTAAACTGGACACACTCACCGGTCTTTACAACCGTACTTACTTTGAATACGAGCTTCGCCGCTTTGCTCGGCAAAGACAACCGGGGTACAGCAGGGTCGGTATTATAGCGGCTGATATCGACGGCCTGACCAACACCAATTATACACTGGGATATGAAAAGGGTGATGAGATCCTCATTCAGGCGGTCAGCTTATTCTCCACCCCTTTTGGACATGGTGAACTGGTTGCTCGGGTGGGCGGAGATGAATTTGCCGCATTTCTGCCCTATCAGACCATGGCCGACGTTGAGAAGAAGTGCGAATACATTCGCCGCGAGATCGACTTGTACAATGTAAATCACATAGAGCTGCCCTTAAGCATGTCCATCGGTTATGCCTTCAGTGACGATCCCAACAAAGACCTGGAAGAGCTTATGCGCGAGGCTGATACCCATATGTACCGAGAAAAATTACAGCATTCCTTCAGCCCACGCAGTGCTGTAGTTTATACCTTGATGAAGGCCCTGGAAGCTCGTGATTTCATTGCAGAAGGTCATGCCGACCGTCTGCAGGATCTAGTGTCCAGTCTGGGCCAGCATATCGGCCTGACTGGCCCCCGTATCGTAGATCTGCGGCTTTTGGCCCAGTTCCACGATATCGGCAAAATCGGGATCCCTGATCACATCCTGTTTAAACCCGGATCGCTGGATACCGATGAGTATTTCGAGATGAAGCGGCATTCCGAGATCGGTTATCAGATAGCCCAATCCGCTCCTCCCTTGGCTCCGATTGCGGACTGGATCCTGCATCACCATGAGAGTTGGGATGGCAGTGGTTATCCGCAGCAGAAGCAGGGAGATAATATCCCCCTTGAATGCCGGATACTATCTATTGCCGATGCCTATGATGCCATGACCAGTGATCGGCCTTACCGTCGTGCTATGTCCCGGGATGATGCCCTGGAGGAACTGAGCAGGTGTTCCGGAGCTCAGTTTGATCCAGTTCTGGTCTCCAGCTTCATAGAACTATCCACCTGGGACCTTTACAAAACCAACTTGTTTGCTTAACTTCCCCAATCTCTTCAAATACCGTCTGGGACACCGGGCGATGTAGGATTTCCCGCATCTTACTTCGGTGTCCTGGTATTTTATTAATTGCTCAGATCATCAAGCATTTCATTCCGACTCCATTCTGCGATGAATAACTTTATGCTTAAAAGAACAAAAGCTGCAGATAATACTATTGACTCACGCAGAACAGGACGGTGATTTGATTTGCATGCCTGGGATGGCTTTAATAGTGGTTGCTGGACCAATGATGTTGATGTTAGAGATTTCATGCACAAGAATTATACACCTTATGAAGGTGATGCTTCATTCCTGGCGCTATCCACCTCAAGAACGAATAAACTATGGTCCAAATGCCGGCAATTACTGAAAGAAGAGAGAAACCAAGGCGGTGTACTGGCAGTAGATGTAAGTAAGCCGCTGCGAATCAACAGTCATCCACCCGGATATATCGATCGGGATTTAGAGATAATTTATGGCCTGCAAACCGAAGCACCTCTTACGCGTGGCATAAACATCTACGGCGGGCTTCGCACCACCATGAAGGCGGCCAATTTCTACGGTTATGATATCCCTGCCGACCTGGCCGATTTCTTCTCTCAACATCGTCCCACCCATAATGATGGTGTTTTTGCCGTTTACACTCCTGAGATGAAACTGGCCAGGAAGGTCGGAATCATCACCGGGCTGCCGGATTCCTATGGACGTGGACGCATCATCGGTGATTATCGACGGGTAGCCCTCTATGGAATCGAATATCTCATTAACCATAAACGGGCTGATCTCAACCATTTGCCGGAGGAAATGAATCCCGCCACTATACAGCATCGTGAAGAGATCCATAAGCAGATCGAAGCCCTGCAAGCCACGTGTGCTATGGCCAACTCATACGGCTGTGATATCTCCCGACCAGCCGCGAATGCCCACGAAGCAGTTCAATGGCTGTATTTCGGTTATTTGGCTGCAGTAAAAGAACAGAACGGTGCTGCCATGAGCCTGGGGCGGATCTCCACCTTCCTCGATATCTACCTGGAGCGGGATATCAAACGTGGCCTGCTGGATGAATCCGGCGCCCAGGAATTGATCGATCAGCTCGTAATAAAACTTCGTTTGGTACGCCATCTGCGTACCCCGGAATATAATGAACTCTTTGCCGGCGATCCCAACTGGGTAACCGAATCGATCGGGGGGATAGCGAGTGACGGCCGCTCCCTGGTCAGCAAGACCAGTTTCCGCTTCTTGAATACCCTGCGCAATCTGGGCTCCTCTCCCGAACCCAATATGACTATCCTCTGGTCCCGGCGCCTGCCCCGTCCTTTTCTGGAGTTCTGCGCCGGACTGTCCATAGAAACCTGTGCTCTGCAATATGAAAACGATGACCTTATGCGAGATTATTACGGAGATGACTACGCTATCGCCTGTTGTGTCTCCGCCATGCGTGTGGGCAGAGAGGCACAGTTCTTCGGAGCTCGATGCAATCTGGCCAAGCTCCTGCTCTATGCCATCAACGGTGGTCGCGATGAGATGACCGGGGACCAGGTAGGTGTCGAAATGCCGGTCTATCAGGAAGAATATCTGGATTATGGCGAAGTGATGCGCCGGTTGGAGACCCAAATGAAATGGCTATGCCGGCTATATGTTAATACAATGAACGTAATCCATTACATGCACGATCGCTATGCCTACGAAAGCCTGCAGTTGGCCCTGCATGACAGCGATATCCACTATTACATGGCCTTTGGCATCGCCGGTCTTTCGGTAGCGGCAGATTCTCTCAGCGCCATCCGTTATGGACGGGTAAAACCAATAAAGGACGCCCGCGATCTGATAAGCTCGTTTGAGACCCGTGGTGATTTTCCCTGCTTTGGCAATGATGATGACCGGGTCGATCTGATAGCAGTCGAACTGGTCAGGATGTTTAATTCCAGCCTGCAGAGATATCAGACCTATCGTAATGCCCAGCATACCCTGTCCATCCTCACGATTACCTCCAATGTGATGTATGGCAAAAACACCGGAGACACACCGGATGGCCGTAAATGCGGCGCAGCCCTGGCTCCCGGAGCGAATCCGGTGCACGGACGTGAAAAGCTCGGAGCTATAGCCGGATTGAACTCATTGGCCAAACTACCTTATAGTTATGCTCGTGACGGGATCTCCCTGACCTTCTCCATAGTGCCGGAATCACTCGGCAAAACGGATTGCGACCGAATTGATAACCTGCTGGAGCTCTTACAGGGCTATTTTACACAGGATGCCCATCATATGAATGTGAATGTACTGGACCCGGAGACCCTGATCAAGGCTATGAATGAGCCGGAAAAATATGCCGACCTGACCATCCGTGTATCAGGTTATGCCGTACATTTCACCCGCTTGAGCCGCGAACTGCAGGAGGAAATTATTGCCCGCACCTTTTATCGCAAGATGTAGAAAGTTCAAGGAGCAAAAATGATCGGCCGTATCCACTCCATTGACAGCTTCAGTACCGTCGACGGTCCCGGCATTCGCACCGTGATATTCATGCAAGGCTGCGGACTGCGCTGCAAGTATTGCCAGAACCCGGACACCTGGGCATCCCGAAACGATAAAACCCAGGAAATGAGTGTTCTGCAGGTTATGCAGATAATCAAACGGGGATTACCCTATTATGGTATGTATGGCGGCGTTACCTTTTCCGGCGGCGAACCCATGCTGCAGGCTGATTTCTTAAGGGCGGTCCTGCAGAAATGTCAGGAGCTGAAAGTCCATACGGCCATAGATACGTCGTTGTACACCGACCCGGCAAATCTGATAAAGGTTATCCCTTTCACTGATCTGGTTTTGGCGGATATAAAGTCAATAAATCCAGAAACGAGCATAAAACTGACCGGTGTGGAAAACAGCTCAAACCTCGCTAATCTTAAGCTGCTCAACCAAAGCCGGGTTAAGATATGGATAAGGTATGTAGTGATACCTGGATGGACCGACAACCCGGATGATATAAGAAAAATGGCGCGCTTCGTAAGTGACCTGGATAGTATCGAGAAAATTGAACTGCTGGCCTATCATACCCTGGGCAAACACAAGTGGGATATGCTGGGTCTGGAATATGCAGCCGATATTGTAGCTCCCAGTCCTGATTACATGAATGAATTGCAAAAAAACTTAGCAGCCATCAGTGGTAAAAGCGTCATAATATGAAGCGATAAAATAATTCCTAATAAAAGGCCACGGTCACTATGCTGACCAGGAAAGATGCGATAACTACTCCGACAATAATTAGAACTGTCACCTTCTGCCGGCGGTTTTGCATCCCTCTGTTCATAAAAGTCATGGTTGTTTCCCTCCCTGAGATCGGTTGCAGCTTGTCACCCTTAATAAACAAAAGCCCGGTTATACTCAGTTCTAACCAGGCTTTGATCGCATATTTAGAATTTCTTCTTCTTGCGGGCTGCCTCTGATTTTTTCTTTTTCTTTATGCTGGGCTTTTCGTAGTGATCATGTTTTCTAATATCCTGCATAACACCCGCCTTCTGGCAGGAGCGTTTAAATCTCTTTAATGCGCTATCCAGGGATTCATTCTTACCTACTTTTACTTCGCTCATCGTATCCCTCCCCTCATGACACCAGGCTGCAATAAATGCCTTTATATTGTACTATCTATAGCGGTCAACGTCAAGATTAGCCTGGAGGCCAGCCAAAGTGACGACCACCGAGCAAATGATAATGCAGATGCATCACAGTCTGTCCGCCCCATTCACCGCAATTGTTGACCAGGCGGTAGCCCTGATCATTTAGTTTAAGTTCCCGGGCCAAATGGGCCGCAACTATCTGAATATTACCCAGAAGGGTCTCATCATCTTTTTTTATTTCTGCCAAAGAGGCAATATGGTCTTTGGGCATTATCAAAACGTGTACCGGAGCAGCCGGATTGATATCCTCGATCGCAATCAGGGTCTCGTCTTCAAATACGACTTTGGCCGGTATCTCTTTTTTAACTATTTTGCAAAAAAGACAATCTGGAAGGTTCAAAGCATCACCTCCTCATGATTCGTATAACTCTATTACATACTCCTGTATATTCTATCAAATTGCAGGGCCATTACCAAACAATTTTCAAAATAAATTATCGATTCACAAAATATCTCCTTCGAGATGGTCATCAAGGAAGCCTTTGATGTGAACTCGCAAGATCCGTCCACGGCAGTCCCCTCCGTCAGTAAAGCCTACTTCCAGGTAGTTGTCGGTGAAGCCCAGGAAATAATCCTCACCGGCTTTTCTCTCGGCCAGCACTTCCAGTTCTTGGCCTATGAAGCCCCGGCCAAAAGTACGATGCTTGTCTGCCGCCAGCCTCAACAACCTTTCACTCCGTTGCCCTTTGACTGCCGCCGCCACCGTATCACCCATGGCATAGGCCTTGGTGCCCGGGCGGGGTGAATATTTGAAAACATGCAGATCCAACAGGGGCAGCTCACTCAATAATTCATAGGTTTGGGCAAAATCCTCTTCAGACTCCGTCGGGAAACCCACCATAACATCGGCAGACAAACCAATATCGGGGATCTGTTCTGCAATACCTCTAAGCAGACTCCGGTAATAAGCCGAGTCATAGCGGCGCCTCATCAAAGAAAGGATGCGGTCACTGCCGCTCTGCAGCGGAATGTGCAAATGACGGCAAACCTGATATTTTCCCGCTATCAGGGCGATGAGTTCCGGTGTTACTTCCAGGGGCTCGATCGACCCCATCCTGAGCCGATAACTCCCCGGTACCTGTTCCAGAACACTTGTTGCCAGCCGGGCCAGATCCCATCCCGCCAGGTCCTGCCCATAAAGACCGCAATGAATGCCGGTGAAAACGATTTCCTGGTATCCCAGGCCGGCCAACTGCCGCACTTCCTTAACCACATCAGCGGGCAGTTTGCTGCGTACCGGTCCTCTTACCTGGGGGACAATGCAATAGGAGCAATAGCTCTGGCAGCCATCCTGAATCTTGACAAAGGCTCGGGTTCTTTCATGAATATGACTATATATTAACGGTTTCAGTTTATCTTCATCGGTGGGCAGGTCCATATCCGGCTGAATAATGCTGCCCTCCAGCCAGGCCTCCACGATCTCAGCCAAGCGTTCCTTGTCCCGATTACTTACCAGCAGTCCAATCCCCTCGGGAAGGCTCGCAGCTTGAGGACCCAACTGGGCCATGCAGCCGGTCACTACCACCAGGGCATCCGTCTGGCGCCTTATAGCCCTTCTGATCACCGCCCTGGATTTGCGGTCACTTACATGGGTCACCGTGCAGGTGTTAATAATATATACGTCAGCCGGTTCATCGGGATGAGCCAGTTGATAACCCCGGTTTAAAAAGTCCTCGATGATCCCTTCACTCTCCACCTGGTTGACCTTGCAGCCCAGGGTATACACCGCAACGGTTTTCATTTCTTCTGCCCCTTCTTTTGGCGATCTTGCGACCAGGCACTGCCTCTCAGTGCAACTGTTTCATATTATTTCTATTACCCCAGATCTCCTAATTCATACAGGATAATACTCGCCGCAACTATACCGGCGGTCTCGGTGCGCAGGATGCGCGGACCCAGGCTAACAGCCAATCCACCATACTGGCAGACCATTTCCACCTCAGCCGTACTAAAGCCCCCCTCCGGGCCCACCAGGAGAAATATCTCCTGGCCGGCGAGTTCCTGTCGCCGTTCACTAAGATAGGCCGATAGCCTAAGTTCCTGTTCATTCTCATAAAGCATTATTGAGTGTTTTCCGTCGATTTCCTGACAAATTCCGGTGATATCGCTTATGGGTTTGATCTCCGGCACCAGGTTGCGGCGGCATTGTTTACAGGCCTCAATCGCAATCTCCTGCCAGCGTTCTACCCGTTTGGCCGCCTTATCCCCCTCCAGGCGCACCACGCTGCGTTCACCGGCCAGGGGATAGACCATCTTGACTCCGATTTCAACCGCCTTCTGGATGATGGTCTCCATTTTGTCACCCTTGCCCAAACCCTGCACCAGGTACAGATTGGCCGATGCCTCGCGATCCTTCTTTTCTTTTTGAACCACCTCACCAGTCAGGCGGTTATTACTATTAGTGTTAAGTCGAACCAGATACTCGTAACCACTGCCGTCAAAGACCGTAACGGTATCACCGGGGCCCAGGCGCAGGACCCGTTCAATGTGCCGGGCCTCCCCGGAATCAAAAACCACCCGGTCCGCCCGAATATTCTCACCAGAAACAAAAAAGCGGTGCACCAAACACACCTCCAGTTTTTAATAGACGCAGATTCTCGCAGATCAATATGATTTACGCTGATTTTCTAAATACTATCATCCTGGTTCAAGTCATATATGTCACTGGCTGCAATATTGTCTTGATTCATCAATATTAAAATTCTGCGCTAATCATATAAAATCTGCGTCTATTCCGTCTTCTCTTTACTTCTTTCGCGCGGCTACGCCGACCCAGTCGATGTCGTTCAATACCTCTACAATTTCGAAACCGTATTTTTCTAGCTGCTTCTGCACTCCCGGCCAGCGGCTGTCGACGATGCCAGACCCGAATAAATAACCACCGGGCGGCAGTACCGGCGCTGCCTCGGGTATCACCATATTGACCAGTTCAGCGGTGATATTGGCCAGAATTATATCGGCCTGACGTCCCTTGAGGTTCTCGACGATATCACCTTCACAAACCTCTATCTGGTCCTGGAGGCCGTTGATTTCGATGTTTTCGCGGGCTACTATGATAGCTACCGGATCCACATCCATACCAAAAACGGATTTAGCACCCAGCTTCACCGAACCTATAGAGAGGATACCGGATCCGCAGCCGGCATCAATAACCGTCTCTCCGCCTTTTATGTACTTATCAATGAACTTCAGGCAAAACCGGGTGGAGGCGTGGATTCCTGTTCCGAAGGCCATGCCCGGATCCAACTCAATAACAACCTCGCCGGGCTCGGCCAAGTATTCCTCCCAGGAGGGCTTGATCACCAGACGCTCCCCCACCTTGAAGGTATGATAATACTTCTTCCAGTTCTGCTCCCAGTCCTCATCGCGAACCTCGTCGATGTAGACCTTGCATTCCACCCCAAAATTATCTCGGACTATATCGAGACAGGAGTACACCTCGTCAAGTATCTCTCGATCCTCGTTAAAGTAGGCTTTGACTACTACAAAATTGTGATCCAGAAAATCAGGAGAAACTGAATCGGCTACCCAATTATCCTTGTTGATATACTTGCGGGCACCCTGCGGGTCTTCTATGACTACTCCGCCCGACCCCAATCGGTGGAATATCCCGGCGATCGCTTCGACACAAATTCCTTCGGTCAATACACTAATCTCTTTCCAATTCACTGTCGGCACTCCTATCCCATAGCATCCTTCATCTTGTCGATCAGACCCTTTTCCTTCTTGTGCGGTTTCTCATCATCCTTAAAGGCCTGCAATAATTCCTTCTGCTTCTTGGTAAGCTTCTTGGGGATGCTCACCTTGACGATAACCTTCAGATCCCCCTGTCGGTGGCTGTGCAGGTATGGTATTCCTTTGCCCTTGACAGTTATTACGTCACCGGGCTGGGTCCCTTCAGGTATGGTCAGCTTATGTAGGGTTCCACCCAACAAAGCTATCTCAATCTCACTGCCCAAAGCCGCCTGAACGAAATCGATATCTACCGTAGTGATTAGGGTATAGCCGTCACGTTTGAAGGTGGCATGCGGTTTGACACTAATACTGATAAAAAGGTCGCCGGGCGGACCACCTTTGACCCCTTGTTCGCCCTCACCCTGAATTCGCAGTCGTGAGCCGCTGTCGATACCGGCCGGGATGCGCACCTCAATGCGCCGGTTTTTCCTGGACTTACCGGTTCCCTTGCATTCGGTGCAAGGTTTTTCGATGGACTTGCCCTCGCCGCCGCACTTGGTGCAGGGACGTACTGTCTCAAAACGTCCAAATGGCGTACTCTGTACTGTCCGTGCCTGGCCGGTGCCCTGGCAGGTCGTGCAGGTTTTTATAGGAGTCCCCGGTTCGGCTCCATTGCCATTACAGTGTTCGCACTGCTCAACCCGGGTGACCTCGATATCCTTTTGCAGTCCGAAGACCGCATCCTCGAAATTGATCTCCATACGTAATTCACGGTCTGCTCCGCGCTGGGGACCGCTCCTGGCACGACGGTTGCCTCCCCCGCCACCGAACAGCAGATCGAAGATATCGCCAAAACCACCACCTTCACCAAAACCGCCGCCAAAGCCACCGGCATTTTTAGTGGGATCAAAGGCATCATGCCCATAGCTGTCATAGAGCGATCTCTTTTGAGGATCGCTCAATACTTCATAGGCATCATTTATTTCCTTAAACTTCTCCGAAGCATTCTCATCTTCCCGGTTTACGTCGGGATGGTACTTGCGGGCCATTTTACGATAGGCTGACTTGATTTCTTCGGGAGTCGCGTTGCTGGAAACCCCCAGCAGCTCGTAGTAATCACGTTTAGTGGACATAGCTCCCCACCTTCCTGGTTGCAGGTATCAATAATCAGGTTTAATTATAGCACAATATCCAATTCAATAAAGACGGCTCTCCCGGCCCCAAACAAAAAGGCGCCGGAGAACCGTCATGCGGGCATCCAGTTATTTATCGTCATCCGGAATATTGTAATCCGCATCGAAAGTATTCTCATCGCCGGGGGCTCCCGGGTTGACGTTTTCGTACATCTTGGCGCTGACCGCATAGATGGCCTCGGTCAGGGCTTCGGTACGTGATTCAATGAGAGCCATATCATTGCCGGCCAGTGCTTCAATTAGCTCAGCCTTGGCAGCTTCGATCTTTGCTTTGTCCTCTTCATCTATATTGTCGCCAAATTCCTTCAGGGTCTTTTCCGCCTGGTAGACCATGCTGTCACCGTTGTTCCTGACCTCGATTTCCTTAAGACGGGTTTCGTCCTCCTCGGCATAACGTTCGGCATCATCCACCATACGTTTAATGTCGTCATCACTGAGTCCGCTGGAGGAGGTGATGGTGATCCGCTGCTCCTTCTGGGTAGCCAGGTCCTTGGCCGTAACATGGACGATGCCATTGACATCGATATCGAATTTAACCTCGATCTGCGGGACATTGCGCGGTGCCGACGGAATGCCGGTCAACTGGAAACGGCCCATGGTAACATTGTTATTGGCCAGTTTACGTTCACCCTGCAGGACATGGATATCTACCGAGGTCTGATTGTCAGCCGCAGTAGTAAATACCTGACTCTTGCCCACCGGGATGGTGGTATTGCGCTCGATGATGCGCGTAAATACACCGCCCAGGGTCTCAATACCCAGAGACAGTGGAGTGACATCCAGCAATACCACATCGGTGACCTCACCGGATAGAACTCCTGCCTGAATGGCTGCTCCGACAGCTACTACCTCATCAGGGTTGATGCCCTTGAAAGGTTCCTTGCCGATAAAGCTGCGAATAGCATCCTGCACTGCCGGAATGCGGGTGGACCCGCCCACCAGCAGGACCTTATCGATCTGCTCCGGTCTTAATCCGGAGTCTTTCATAGCCTGCCGGGTCGGTCCCATGGTCTTTTCCACCAGGTCGGCGGTCATATCGTTGAACTTGGCCCGGGTCAGCGTCTTCTCCAAATGCAGCGGTCCTTCCGCGGTTGCTGTAATATAGGGTATGTTTATGTCAGAAGTCAAAACGCCGGAGAGCTCGTGCTTGGCCTTTTCCGCCGCATCTTTTAGGCGGTGCATGGCCATCTTGTCACCCTTCAGGTCTATACCCTGCTCCTTCTTGTACTCTTCTACCAGCCAGTTGATGATCTTATCATCGAAATCATCACCGCCCAGGCGGTTGTTGCCACTGGTCGCCTTGACTTCGAAAACACCGTCGCCGATCTCCAGAATGGATACGTCGAAGGTTCCGCCGCCCAGATCAAATACCAGTATAGTTTGGTTTTCCTGTTTATCCAAGCCGTAGGCCAAGGCCGCCGCAGTCGGCTCGTTGATGATGCGCAGTACTTCCAGACCGGCTATTTTGCCGGCATCCTTGGTAGCTTGCCGCTGGGAATCTGTGAAGTAGGCGGGAACCGTTATGACTGCCTGGGTGATCTTCTCACCCAGGTAGGCTTCGGCATCCGTCTTCATTTTTTGTAGAATCATCGCGGAGATCTCCTGCGGGGTATACTTCTTATCGTCGATATCCACCCGGTAATCAGTGCCCATTTTCCGTTTAATGGAGATCACTGTGCGTTCGGGATTGGTGATAGCCTGCCGTTTGGCAACCCGACCCACCAGACGTTCATTAGTTTTGGAAAATCCAACGACCGAAGGGGTTATGCGTTCACCCTCCGCATTGGGGATAACGACCGCCTCACCGCCCTCCATTACCGCTATTACTGAATTGGTAGTTCCTAAATCAATCCCTACAACCTTACCCATTTGTAATAACACCTCCAAGATTTATCAAAATTTTATGTGACATTATTCTACTTACAGCTGACCTTGACCAGACTCGGCCTGATGACCCGGCCATGCATGGTATAACCCTTCTGCATCTCCTCCAGGATTGTGTTTTCCTCATGCTCCCGGCTCTCCTCCACCACTAGAGCCTGATGGAACTGGGGATCGAAAATCTGCCCAGCAGTCTCTATCAACGCCACATCCTGCTCACAGATTATTTCCAACAGCCGACGATTGATCATCTCTACCCCTTTGCTGAGGACCTCGTAGTCCTGACTGCTGCCTGCCGCCTGCATGGCCCTTTCCAGGTCATCCACCACCGGCAGCAGCTTTTTGATCAGGGGAAGCGTCGAGAACTTAATATATTCTTCTTTATCTCTCTGCATCCTCTTGCGGGTATTGTCAGCATCGGCCAGTGCCCGCAGATATTGATCGTAGTTCTTTTTGGCCTCTTCCTTCTGTTTCTCCAGTTCCTGTTTTAACAGGGTCGCTTCATCAAGCTCCACCGCACCCTGCTGTTCAGCACCATCTTCAGCTGCAGGCTCTTCTATGTACTCATTCCCGGGATTGGTGGTTTCTTTTTTCTCCATTTACATATCACCTCTAATCAAGGATATCGATGGGACATATTATTGATTCTTATTTTTCTATGGTAATAAACGCATATGCGCAAAACCACTGGTTACGGCCTGGGAATGGGCAAAGCCGCCCGATCAAGTGCGGCCGGCTTCCTACATGCGTTATTTAAAATCGTTTTATAACGTCTTCTACTATGGTACGCACTGATTCGACCGATCCGGCAGCTTTCCAGTATTCCATACGCACCGGGCCTATCAGTCCTATTTTTCCCATTTCGCCCAGAGTCCTATACCCGGCAAATACCAGGCTCATCTCTTTAATATCCTCTGCTTCATTCTCCTTGCCGATACGAATATCCACATCTTCGCTGATTTGTTCGGGAATGATATTGCGCAGGCGCTCATCCTCTTCCAGAATGGCCAATACCCGCTTTATCTTCTCAATATCCTTGAATTCCGGTTCATTGAGGATATTAAGCGCTCCACTCACCACAACCTTTTCACCAACCGAGTTGTCCAGCAAACTATCAATTGCATCCAGGACACGGTCGATGATCTGACGCTTCTGCCGTAAGCGGTCCCGCAACTGTGAAAGGTCACTTCGTTTTATATCACCCGGTTTTTTACCGGCCAGAGTTCGGGTAAATCCCTTGCTCAGCTGGTCAAATTCCTCCTGATCCATCTTTTCCGGAACCTCGATCTTGCGATGCATTATAGTTCCGGGTTCGGTGACCATTAAGACCAGAGCCCGGTTGTCATCAACCGGCACCAACTGAATGTACTTAAAATCGGACAGGGTTATCGCCGGCACAATAACAAATGATGTATAACTGGTGGTCGTGGTCAGGAAATTACCGATAGACTGCGCTATTTCATGCCATTCCTGATTATTATCCGTCAGGACCTTCTGCAGCATCTCTAACTCGCTATCGGAAAGGTGTTCCTTTTCCATCATCCAGTCCACAAAATATCGAAACCCCTGTTCAGAGGGTATCCTTCCGGCTGAGGTATGCGGCTGCTCAAGAAAACCCATCTCCTCCAGATCAGCCATCTCGTTTCTAACAGTGGCCGGGCTTATCTTCAGATCATGCTTTTTTACCACCGCACGCGAACCGACCGGCTCTGCAGTTTCTACATAATCCTTGATAATGGATTCAAGAATCCTTTTTTTTCTTTCATCCAGTTTCATCGCTATCACCCACCTGTTAGCACTCACCCTTGACGAGTGCTAACTACTATTTAACAAAAAAATATCACCTGTCAGGTTCTTTGTCAAGAATCATTCAAGCCATAAAACGGCATAAAACTTGATTGGAGAGGAAATAACCCGTTTTGGTCAAAAAAAGGCGCCCTTGCTCCATTTCCAGCAGTCCCTGAGCCCTGCACAGTTTGATGACCTCTTTATAGTAACTGGCAAGATCGATCCCGAAGCGCTGTGAGAACCGTTCAAGATCAATTCCATCGGTCATTCTGAGTCCCAATATCACCGCATCGCTTATGATCCCCTGCTCATCCATATGTTCCAATTCCTCAATCGGACAAGTCTCCTGACTCTGGCAACAGTTCAGATAAGCATTGATATCCGGCAGGTTGCGCCAACGACGCCCTTTGCCGTAACTTACCGCCCCGGCACCCAGACCCAGGTAGGACTCAGCCTGCCAGTAAAAGATGTTGTGGCGGCACTCCGCTCCCGGAAGGCTCAAATTGGATATCTCATATTGCCGGTATCCTTTACCGGTCAGGTAATCAATACCCGCGTAATACATATCCGCTACACTGTCATCATCAGGCAGAAGCATCCGCTTTGAATCTACTTCCTGTCCCATGGGGGTAACAGGATCCAGTTGCAGCAGGTACATGGAAATGTGGCGGGGATGACAGCTCATCAACTGCTGCAAATTCCCGAGCCACCCTTCTATAGACTGCCCCGGCAGACCATAAATTAAATCTATATTATAATTTTTCAGCGGCAGGCTCTTAATGATGTCGATCGTCTTGAAAACATCACTGCTGTTGTGGACCCTGCCCAACATTTGCAGCTCGTTATCGTTGAAGCTCTGCACCCCCAGGGAAATACGGTTTATGCCAGCCTCAAGCATCCCTACGAGTTTGTCCCGATCCAGGGTGGCAGGATTAGCCTCCAGAGTGATCTCCGCTCCGGCATCAACCTGGAACCGTGCGTTTACTCGTTCCAAGACCCTGGCAATCTGCCCGCTGCTCAAGAGACTGGGGGTTCCTCCGCCGAAATATATGCTCTGGATCGGGTTGGAGGAACAAGTGACGGCTGCCTGCCGGTCTATCTCATGCAAAAGGGCCTGGGTGTACTGATCCCGAATACTTGCTGAAACTCCCGGAATGGAGTAAAAATCGCAATAGCTGCATTTCTTCAGGCAGAAGGGAAAGTGGATGTATATGCCTTTGGGGAAGGAGGAGTTCGATTCTTGGGTCAAAAGACTTCACTCCTTTTGCTCAAAGAAAACTAAGGCCACCAACCTTAAAGGTGATGGCCTGAAGTGTTTTCAAGATCGTTAGTCTTCCTCGATGTTCATTACTTTGAGGAAAGCATCCTTGGGCACTTCGATATGGCCGATCTGCTTCATGCGCTTTTTGCCCTCTTTTTGTTTCTCCAGGAGTTTTTTCTTACGGGTGATATCTCCGCCATAGCACTTGGCCAATACATCTTTGCGCATGGCCTTGATATTCTCGCGGGCAATTATCTTACTCCCGATGGAGGCCTGAATAATCACCTCATACATCTGACGGGGAATGATGCGGCGCAGTCTTTCGGCAATAGTCCGAGCTCTGAAATATGACTTTTCCTCGTGCACAATAAAGCTCAGAGCATCGACCGCTTCGCCATTGAGCATAATATCCACCTTGACCAGATCTGAAACCTCGAAACCGATAACCTCATAATCCAATGAAGCATAGCCCCGGGTCCGTGATTTAAGAGCATCGAAGAAATCATATAGTATCTCCGCCAACGGCAGCTTATAGGTCATCAGAACCCGGTGAGGGGTCAGGTATTCCATGGTTACGAAAAGACCCCGTTTTTCCTGGCAGAGTTCCATGATGCCCCCGACATAATCGTGCGGTACCATGATAGAGGCCTTCACGTAAGGTTCCATTATCTGATCGACCTTCTGCGGAGCGGGCCAGTGGGTAGGGTTGGATATATAAAGCTCACTGCCATCGGTCAATCTAAACTTATACACTACACTGGGGGCAGTAGCCAGCAGGCTGAGATCGTATTCGCGCTCCAGCCGCTCCCGAACTATCTCCAGGTGTAGCAAGCCCAAAAAGCCGCAGCGAAAACCAAAGCCCAGAGCATCTGAGGTCTCGGGTTCATAGAACAGGGACGCATCATTCAGTTTCAGCTTGTCCAGGGCATCCCGAAGCCGCTCAAAATCAATGTTCTCCAAAGGATATATACCGCAGTAGACCATCGGTTTAACTTCCTGATAGCCAGGCAACGGCTTATCAGCCGGGTGATTAGCTCCGGTTATGGTATCGCCCACCCGGGTGTCCTTGACATTCTTGATCCCCGCCACCAGATAACCGACCTCACCGGCCTTGAGAACTGGCACCTCGGTCATGTAAGGGGAAACCACCCCGATCTCGGTGACCTCGTATTCCTTTTGGCTGTACATCATCCGGATAATATTCCCCTTGCGTACCTGTCCAGAAACCACTCTAATATAGGAGATAGCCCCTTTATATGAATCAAAATACGAATCAAAGATCAAGGCCTGCAAAGGAGCTTCCTCATCCCCTTGCGGCGGCGGAATGCGTTTGACGATGGCTTCCATCAGATCGATCACTCCGGTACCTAGTTTGGCGGAAATGGGCAATACCTCGGTCTGATCCAGGCCCAGTACGTTTTCCATCTCCTGCATGACCACCTCGGGTTCGGCTCCGGGCAGATCGATCTTGTTTACCGCCCCAATGATTTCCAGGTTGAGGTCCATGGCCATATAGACATTGGCCAGGGTCTGGGCTTCAATGCCCTGGGATGCATCGACGACCAGCAAGGCCCCTTCACAGGCGGCCAGGCTGCGGGATACCTCATAGGAAAAGTCCACATGACCGGGAGTGTCAATCAAGTTCAATATGTATTCCTGCCCGTCGCGGGCCTGGTATTTCAGGCGCACCGGCTGCAACTTGATAGTGATCCCCTTTTCCCGTTCCAGATCCATCTTGTCCAGGAACTGTTCGCGCATCTCACGCTGGCTTAAAGCCCCGGTCATCTCCAGGAGCCGGTCAGCCAGGGTGGACTTCCCGTGGTCAATATGAGCGATTATGCTGAAATTGCGTATCTTATCCTGCAAAAAACTTATCCTCCTCGGAGAACAACAATGATGTATTCCTCAATTGTGCTTGATTTACCATGGTTAAAGCGCGGTCTGCTTTGCAATTATACCTTATTAATGGCTGAGGTTCAATTAAGGGCATAACAAAAAGGCCCTGCCCGAACAAGGTCCCTCATACACCTTAATAATCTGCCGGATCTTTATCAAGTCCTTTCCTTGCCACAGCATTAAGAATCCTTCTATAGTATCCTGGATAGGCGCGTATTTCTCTGTACATTCGCCTGGACTGATCATTTATTTGATGCTTGAATTGACCCAGCCTGTCCTGGTTACAGGCATAACTATTGCCCAGCACCTCCACCACGATGCTGTTCTCACCCCGCTCCAAGGCTAGTATGGCGCCCTGCTTATCCCGGGTAAAATCGTTGACGCCTTGGTTGCTCACGTTCAGCCCCAGTATGACCAGTATCAATACTGCCACTAGCATAATCACCTGAAATAATTTCATGATTTCGTTTCCTCATCCAGGGTCCTGACCAACACCTCGGCAAACAACTCGGCAGCATAGGTAGCTTCGGCCAGGGTATTCCGGTCGCTGCCAAATTCCAGCAACAGTGAGTGGGGAAAATACTCCTGATTGTAGGTCCCCGCTTTAACCTTAAGGCCTTTGATCAGGCCGGGATATATCTCCTCCCCAACTTTACACAATTTTTCGGCAAAGGCCTGATTCTCACGCCAATGGGGATGGGGTTTCCTCTCATTACTGCCGACTATGATCAGTATGCGGGCGCTGGGTCTGTGGTTTATAGTTATAGTTTCGCCGTCTTCCTGTCCAGGTATACTGTCCCGGTGAATGTCAAACAAAGCCAACAGATCCTCATGGGATTCCATCACCGTTTTAACGGTTTCCCGTGACCTGGTATAACTGAGGTTATAATCGGGGCAGTCATGCAAGGTATCGATATACTCGGTGCGGGCACCATAACGCCCTATATCATCGGCCAGGGCACGAGCTACCATGCCCACCAGTCCACTTTCGCCGTCCAGCCGGGCCTTTCCACTGTCCGGAATATAGCTTTCGGCGCTGTGCGTACAATAAACGACTACGGAGTGGCCTTTCAGTTTCTCCGAGTAGCGATTGTCAATATCATTTTCTTCCGTCCGGGATACTGGTGCTGCATCTTGTATTGCAAAGTTTGGTCCAGGTAATCGGGATAACACCCCCCGGGAAGCCAATACCCGAAGGTTGCTGACCATCATATCTTCGGGCATTCGTCGCGAGAAGTATTCTAAAAACGACCGGTCTGACTGAACTGACATGGCCAGGCTGGAGCTGCTCCAGCTCATGAGCCGGGTAGCACTTTGTTCATTGATCCGTACATACGAAATCGGCAACAGCATTGCAGTCAGATCAGGTTTTTCAAAGCTATCCAGTCCAATATCCCAAGTCACCCCGGCGATCAGAACCAGCAGGAACAGCTGCATGAGAATTATTCCCTTGATAAAAGCCCATAAATTACGCCAGCGCACCACGTCCACCTCTCCCGCAGTTTCCTCCTAAAAATCTATGGCTGGACTATCCCTAATAGAACCGGGGCTTGGATACGCTTCCAAGCCCCTAAAAAGAAACTGCCTTTTTACTTGCATTTTAAAATTGGCAATGCTATAGTATTTCTGTTAGCTTTCGAAGGAGGTGAATTCGTGGCAAAAAGTAAGACACCGGCCAAGCGGGCGCGGAGAGCTGAAGCCAATCGTGTGAGAAACAAAGCCCAGAAAAGCAGACTTAAGACTGCTATCCGTAAATATGACGCCACTATAAAAGAAGTTAATGTGGATGCTGCCGGCGATAACCTTCAGCAGGCAATATCCTTGATTGATAAGAGTGTTTCCAAGGGTATCATGCACAAAAACACTGCCGCCAGACGCAAATCCAAACTGGCTAAGAAGTTCAATCAGATTAACGCTCAGTAACCTGTCTTCAGACAGGTTATTTTTTTCGGCAACACAAATCCGATCAGGCAATGCCTATATCCACTGATTAATGTTTAAGGCCATATGATTCAGTTAGGCAGGCTATATTACGTGGTTTCTACTCTCAATATTTTTCAGTTCCCATCGCCAAGCCGTATCAATTATATAGTGCAAGTCATCATGCTCTGCTTGCCATTTCAACTCTTCTTTTAGCCTGCTGGCATCCGCCACCAGCTCCGGCGGGTCTCCAAATCTGCGATTGAGCCTTAGAACGGGAAAATCCACTCCGGTTACCTTGCGCGCAACCTCAACAACCTCCAATACAGAATAGCCATGACCATAACCGCAGTTATATATACGGCTTTTCCCGCCATTAATAAGATATTCCAGAGACAATATATGCGCTTGGGCCAAATCTCCCACGTAAATATAGTCGCGAACACAACTTCCGTCCCTGGTAGGATAATCTATGCCATAAATATCCAGTTGCGGTCTTTTTCCGGCAGCCGTCCTTACACACATGGTAATAAGATGCGTAGCGTCTTCTTTACCCTCCCCAATACTCCCCGCCGAATCAGCCCCCGCGACATTAAAATACCTTAATATAACATACTTAAAATCACTGGAATCGGAAAGATCTTTTAATGCCTGTTCTACCATAGCCTTGCTTCGCCCATATGGATTTATCGATCTTATATCATCGTCTTCTTTTACATGAATGGCAAAAGGTATTCCGTAAACTGCGGCAGTGGATGAAAAAATTAGTTTGTTGACTCTATATTTCTTCATGGCCCTTAAAAGGTTAAGCGTACCAGTGACGTTATTCCAATAGTATTTTAAAGGTTGCTCAACTGATTCCGGCACCAAAATATGCGCAGCCAAATGCACAACGGCGTCAATTTTATGGGTTTCAAATACTGTGGATAATAAATCATAATCCAGTATGTCTCCCCTGATCAAACGTCCATATAGTACAGCCCATTCATGTCCAGTCGATAGATTATCATAAACTAATATCTTATACCCCTGTTCCCCCAAAACCTTAACCACATGGCTGCCGATATATCCGGCACCCCCAGTTACCAATACTGTTTTCAAATACCCTCAAGTCCTCCTTGAACCCTTTCTTTAAGACACTTTTAATCTTCGGTCAAATATTCAGCCATCTTCTGTTTTCTCCCCAAATTATATGACATCCCCCCTACATCAAAGACATATAAGGGGCCACATAACTTTGTGGTCTCTACTATCAAGGAATTGCCAAACCACCTTTTGCTTTCACAAAACCTCTGGTTAATTATGATATGAATAGTCGAAATGACCGGTTACTGTTACTGAATGCGGATGCTGATGATATAGGCTGCCTCTGCGATTGGAGAAACAGGAAGCTTATTAGGAGGATCATCCCGAAATAGCAGTACCTGGATGGAATGTTTGGTAACCTCAGCGGGATTGGGGGCTATCCCCGGCTTTCTTTTCAGAACTAGCTGGGGCATCCCACCGTAATCATGCGGTGTGAATGGATATTAAGCCATGTATGGTCCGGATTATACAGAAGCGTGATTCTGGCGATTGAATCCGTCCTATCGTTTATTTACTGCATATCTGCACCATCATGGACTCCATCAGCATATTCTCGTCCTGACTGCTGCTCTTCATGGTGATGTCCAACTGCATAAATAGTTCAAACAGGTTCTGTAGCTCCGCCCAGTTGAACTGGCGGGAGCAACTCATCATCTTCTGCACTGTGAAATCTTTCATACCTGTGGACGAGGCGATCTCCGCCTTGCCGTATCCTTTTTCGTGGTAGTACTTGACCTTGCCCAGGCTGATGAACTGACGCACTATCATATACAGGAAGAGCAGCGGGTGCTCGCCCTGTTCCCGCAGTTGATAGAAGGCCGCAAAGGACGCTGACAGATTGCGATTCAGCAGTGCATCGGTCAGCTTGAAAACCTTGATCTCTTCCTTGTTCTCCAGTTCCTCCTCCACATCGGCCGCCGTTATCTTTCCCTGAGGATACATCAGGCTCAACTTTTCGATGAGATTCTCCATATAATACAAGTCCTGACCACTGCGGGCCAACATCCCCACCGCGTCTGCAGCCGGATTGCAGCCCCGGGCCATGAACTCATCGGTTGCCCATTTGCTGACAAATTGCGGAGTGGCAGTCTTGAATTGAATGGCAGTTACCTGTTTGTCCAACAGCTTGACGATCCCGTTGTTTCCATCATGCTCGGCAGCTGTAATTACTACGATCTGTCCCTCGTGGTCCTCCTTCAGATAGTCCTCCAGAACCTTCTTGAACTCATCCGCTTTGGCCGCTTTCCGCCGGTACTTGCCTAACCATGGTGGACGCTTGACCACCACCAGCCGCTGCTGGGCGAAAAGCGAGGAATACTCCAGATTGTTCCGGAACTGTCCGGGGCTGAGATCATCCCCGTCCAGCAGGACCAGTTCTATCTCTTCCCCACTGGCCTCTTGCATCCGCCGTTGGATGGCTTTTATTTCCCGGTCTATCAGATAGGCTTCTTCTCCCCACAGGAAGAATACGTTCTCGTTCTTCATACTATTTCACACTACTCTCAACAACATTTTTGATCCGGTTTTATTCGCCCTGCAGACCTTCAAACATCCTATTATTAACATGATAAATGAAGCTAGATAGTGTAACAAGCAATATCATGTTGACTCAACTTTCACAGTTGCCGGTTAAGCGTAACATTGGTAAGGGGAATGAATGGACGCAGCGTCATTGATTGCGCGAAGGCGCATAAGTTGTCCCCGAAGGGAGAAGGACGCTGATTTTTATGATTGACGTAGATATTCCCATTGAAACTCTAATAAAAACTGCGTTAATCTTAATATTCTGCGTGCGGCGCAGCCGCCTGCGTCCATTCCGGTCCCCTTAGCTCTCACGTCTTGCTTTCAATGCTGCGCAGTATGTGCTAACTGCAAAAGTTGAGATAATGTTTACCAGCGTAGCCAGGCCCATATACGTCCGGCCGAATAGCCTGGTGACAAAACCAGGAGCCGTGGTCTGGGGGGCGGACTCAATTGTTTCCATAACAGTTTGAAGAAAAAACAGCCTAACAGGGCAGCCAGGAGCTCGGACAAGGCAAAGGCCAGCCAAACTCCCTTCAGACCCAGCCAGGGGGGCAGGAAGATCACCAGGGGGAGGAAGGTGACTATTTGGCGAAACAGGGACAGCCACATGGCTTCCAGCCCCCGATCGACCGCTTGCAGAATGGCAGTGAGGACTATGATGGGACCCATCACAGGCAAAACCAGAGTGGACCAGCGCAGGCAATCCTCGCCCAGAGTGGTGAGTTGCGGATTATGAGAAAAGAAGTGCATTATCCAGGCCGAATCCCATTGAATCACCGCCCAGGGAACAGCTATCAGGAAAAAGGCCAGAGCGCATGCCTTGATCATGGTTTCCTTAACCCGGTCAGGGAGTGCCCCTCCGTACGCGAAGCCGGCAACGGGCATGATACCTTGATTCAACCCGAAAACGGGCATATATACCAATGAACGAATGCGCAGGAATATTCCCAAAACGGCAATAGCAGCCGAACCATATGATACGAGAACACGGTTCATGAAAACCATCACCAGCAGGGCAGCGATCTCCATAACCAGGGCCGGTACTCCAACCTTCAGAATCGCCATGATGATACTCAAGCGCGGAATAAAAAACTGTCTGACCCTAACCAGAGATGGATGGCGGTGGATCAACAGACCTATTGTCAGTGCTGCAGCACATGAATTCCCCAGAACGGTGGCTATGGCCACCCCGGAGAGTCCCTGGGCCGGCACCAAGCCATAACCAAATATGAGAAGCGGGTCCAGGGCAACATTAACCGCCAACCCCGCCAACCCGGTCAGCATTGGCCAGAGAGTGTCACCGGCACCCTGCATGATATTGGCCAGTATGATAGCTATAAAAGTAAATACTGAACCGCTCAAAATGATAGTCAGATAGGTTTTGCTAAGGGCAAAAGTTTCCTTGCTGCAGCCCGACAAAAGCAGCATGTCATCCAGGTAGGCCGTACCCAACCACCACATCAGCAATCCCATGATTACCGCCAGAATAATCCCATGCCAAGCGGCATTGACTGCCTCCTTTTCCCGACCTTCACCCAGTATCCTGGCAATGTATGAAGTCAATCCCACCCCGGCGGCAGAGGCGATAGCAGTGATAAATATCTGGGCGGGGATGGTCAGGGTGGTTACCGCCAGAGGAACTGCCCCCAGCAAGCTTACAAAATAGGTTTCCACCAGGCAAAGTAACGAATAAATCACATTTCCGGTCATGACCGGCCAGGATAATTTCAGAAGGAGAGGTCCGGTATTCCGGGTTAGCATGTCATGGCGGTTAATGATTATCACCTCCCCGGTCAAGAATCCTTTTATCAGGTTATGACGGCCGAAGGGTAAATATTATCATGGCGATGCCCAATGGTTTAGTGGTCTTTTCTGGTATAGTAAGCATTAGAGATTAGAAGAATAAATATGGCTCAGCCAGCGATGCTGTCAATCGCAGAGATGTCTTCCAGACCATGATTAGGAGAAAGAAGCTTCATGATCTTGATTAAAAATGGAACCATCGTCACCATGAACGAGGATCGCGAGATAATCCGGGGGGATCTGTTGATCGAGGGTGAACGTATTACAGCCATCGGCATGATACCATCTGTTAAAGCTGATCGATCGACGGTCATCGACGCTGCCGGGAAGCTGGTCATTCCCGGGCTTATCCAAACCCATACCCACCTGTGTCAAGCACTCTTTCGCGGTTTAGCTGATGATCTAGAACTGCTGGATTGGCTGAAGCTTCGCATCTGGCCGCTGGAAGGCAGCCATGACGCCGAATCCATATATTACTCAGCCCTCCTCGGCTGCGCCGAACTGCTGCGCGGCGGCACCACCTCCATCATTGATATGGCTTCGGTCCATCATACCACTTCCCTGCTGGAGGCCGTTGATCTGGCGGGCATCCGCTATCTTGGCGGTAAGTGCCTGATGGATTGCGGGAGTGACGCCCCCCCCACCTTGCTGGAGACCCCGTCAAATGCTCTTCAGCAGAGCATGGACCTGTGGCAGAATTGGAACGCTGCCGCCGAATCCCGCATTCGCTATGCCTTCTGCCCGCGTTTTGCCGTATCCTGCAGCGATGGATTGCTGCGTGAATTGTCTGCTCTCTCCGAGGAGTACGGGATACCGATTCACACCCACGCCTCGGAGAACCGGGGAGAGATAGCCGCGGTGGAGCGTGACCGGGGCCAGCGTAATGTCATGTACCTTCACAGCCTGGGTCTGTTGAACGATAGAACTATCCTGGCCCACTGTATCCATCTTAATGAAGAAGAAATGAAGATACTGGCCGGCACCGGCACCAATATTGCCCATTGTCCAGGGTCCAATCTCAAACTGGGTTCAGGCATCGCCAGAATCCCCGAGCTGCTGACCATGGGAGCTAACGTCTCGCTGGGGGCTGACGGTGCACCCTGTAACAACAATATGTCCATGTTTATGGAAATGCGCCTGGCGGCTTTGATACAAAAACCCCTGCACGGTCCCCGCAGCATGCCGGCCAAGCAGGTCTTTGAACTGGGCACCCGGGCCGGAGCCCAGGCCATGGGACTTGAAGCCGATATCGGCAGTCTGGAAATTGGCAAGAAAGCCGACCTGGCCATTGTCGACCTCCGCGGCTGGCACCACCAGCCGCAGGATGCCGGCAGTGTCTACAGCCATCTGGTCTATCAGGCTTCCGCTCAGGATGTTGTCACCACCATTGTCGACGGCCGGATTCTTTTCCAGGATGGCCGGTTGGCCCGCCTGGATGAAGAAGATATCCTATCCGGGGTCACAGCCTCTCTGGGCCGGGTATTAACCCGGAGTGGCTTGGCTTAGCATCTCAGCTTTTTCTTTATGCCGAATCCATCGGCGCCAACCCTCTCCAATAATATGAACTTATGGTGCCAGGCAGGAATAAAAACCAGCACGTAGAAGATAGCAAACAGTATAAGAAATAAGGAGGACGGCCTGATGGATAACACTTCCTACGAAACCTTGAAGATCGAAATGGTGGAGCCCGGAATAATGATGGTCACCCTGAACCGGCCCAAACAGTTGAACTCTCTAAGTCATCAGATGACCCGTGAACTGACCGACCTGTGGGCCAAACTGAAACACGATGTGGAGACCCGCGTGATCTTGTTGAACGGAGCGGGCGAAAAGGGCTTCTGCGGAGGTCTGGACATAGTAGAGAATCTCTATCCCGAGGAATTAACCCCGGTAGGCTTCTATGATTTCCAGAGCCGGCTGGGTGAACTGGAACTGGCTATGCGGCAGATTCCTCAGCCGATTATATGTATGGTACACGGAGCCGCAGCCGGGGCCGGCTTCAGTTTCGTACTGGCTTCCGATATCCGGATCATCACACCGGATGCCAGGTTCTCCGCCTTTTATGTGAATACCGGAGTCGGTGGGGCTGATATGAGCTGCAGCTACTTCCTGCCCCGAATCATCGGCATGGGACGCGCCTACGAGTTCATGCTGACCGGCCGTTTTATGGACGCCCCGGAAGCCATGAATCTGGGACTGGCCTCCAAGTGCGTGGAACGCGACCAGTTGCTGCCCACCGCCCTGGAGATGGCCCGCGATATAACCAAAAAGAGCTACCTGGCCATCCGTCTGACCAAGGAAGCCATCAATCAAAACATAGACTGTTCCGGTCTGGAAGCTGCCCTTAAGATGGAAGACCGCAACCAGACCATCATGATACTGCACAATCAGATGAGCGGACGCGGCAAGGCTTTTGCCTAAAGCCACTGCTTGCACTGTTGGATGTCTGACGAAAACCATGGATATTGATGGTTTGTTCATTGTTCTAAATGTCAAGGGGGGGTCAAGATAACCGTCCCCTTGACATGGGTTGCATACTGGACTCACCTCATAGCAGGTGAAGGATAAGGTACTGCATTATACCCACCAGGGCACCAATCACTGTACCGTTGATTCTGATCCATTGCAGATCATCTCCTACCTTTTCTTCCAGTGACATCACCAGTCCACTGTCATCGAGACCCTCCAATTTTTCTCTGACTATCAGGCCAATTACCCCATGATAACGTTCCAGCAGGTTGGATAGTTCAGTTTTCATCCAAAATTCCAGGTTGGCTTTGCGCTCCTCATCCCGGCGGATCATGTTGATCTGTTCAACGGCCATATTAGTAAGGTAGCGGATCATAGGCATGTCCTGGTTATTGCCGGTTAAAAACTGAGCTTTGAAACCCGCAATAAACTCCGTAACAGCTTTAAATCCAGCCTCGCTGTCAATGATATGTTTAAACATGTCGCCTAACATTACCGCAGCCGTGTCCGGATCAGCGACATTTAGTTTTTGCAGTTCCGTTTTAACCTTGATATGATACTGGTTGGCCGGATTTTTCATATCGACCAATAAGCGATTGATGCGATGTGACAGGGTAACCGCAGCTTCATCATAATTGAATATATCCAGACTCTCACCCAAACCTTTGCCAAGCCGACGGAAAAAATTACCCCGGTTAGAGTAATCGGCCGCAGCTCTGGTCAAGGTTCTTTTGATAACCCGCTCGAATTCATCACCCCGGGTTGCACCAATAGCCCAATCCAATAGTATCCCAATCAAATCGTCAGCATACAGGTTTTTGACCGATGCTTCCAGCTGTTCGACCAGGCGGGGCGAAATCCTAATCTCCTCCAAATTTTCTTTCAGCAACATTGTAACGAAATGCGCTACATCCTCCGGACTAAGTTCCTGAAGGGTGTTGGTTACTATGGACTGAGCCAGTCGCTCAATTCCACTGCGGCCAGCTTCGGTTTCCAGGACCGAAGCCAGTCCATCGATAATCGGATAGTCAAAGATCTTGGCCCTTATGAAATCCAGGCTCAACCAATCCTTTTCAACGATTGCGATAATACCTTCAATGATCCGGCTCCGGTTGTTAGGGATGATAGCGGTATGCGGGATGAATTTTAAGCCCAGAGGATGACGGAAAAGAGCCACTACCGCAAACCAATCGGCCAGTGCACCAACCAGGGCAGCCTCAAAGGCGGCAAAGAACAACCCGCCGGCAAAACTCCCCCGGTAGGGCCATGCGGTCAAAGCACCGGCTAGAGCCACCGCGAACATAGATGTAGCGATTACTTTCATCCTTTTCATTTTGGAATTCCTTTTCTTGCTTAGATACCTGAGAACAACAACTGCTGACCATTTATAAAATAAGGTTATATTATCCCCGGCATTTGTTGATTGCAATACTAACATGATGTATGTAAACAATCAATTAATTTGCTGTATTGTAATCAGGGCGTTGCTTAGCTTACCACCCGCTGTCTGATATATGTTCAATCTCGCATTAAACATTTCTTATTGGCTACAAAGGATACCCATTTATTTGGTTTTTCTCCCGATTAGAGAGAATTGTCAAACTGGCGATAGGAACTTATACTGCTAGTTTGCCCATCGCTCTTGATGGTAATGGCCCCGTCAAGGTCAGTCCGGTAAACCTTGATGTTTCGCTGCTCCAACTCTTCCAGCACCGCAGGATGAGGATGACCAAACCGGTTGTTGGCTCCAACCGATATCACCGCCCAACCAGGTTGGGTATGTTCATACAAAGCCGGCAGCAATGATCCCTTGCTGCCGTGATGGGGAACCTTAATGGCAGTGACCGGATCCACTCCTGCGGCAACTAGGCTTTGCAGGCCTTCCTTTTGCAGATCGCCGGTCAAAAGAGTGCTGAAAGATCCGTAGCCTAATCTCAATACCAGCGACTGTCCGTTGACGTCATCCGCTGCCGCCTTGGCATCCGGATAGATAACCTGTACTGTCAGCCCCTCTTCAATATTAAGGGTGTCACCAGCCGTCAGCTTGTGGAGGGGAATCTGTTTATCGATCAGGGTCTTTTTCATCTGGTCGTATTGCCCTGCCCCGGCCAGACTGGCCGGGATAGCCACCTGCCTGGCGGCAACCTCCTCCAGGACCGACTCCAGTCCCTGGAGATGGTCGGTATCGGGATGGGTGTTTACCATCAACCAGATTTCCCGGATTCCGCGATGATGCAGATAGGGCAGCAGCTTGCGGTGAGCAATGTCTGAATACTCGCTGCCCCCGCCATCCACCAGGATAAACCTGCCCTGCGCGGTCTTGATCAGTATAGCATCGCCCTGTGTTTCGATAGAGATATGATACTTATACGCGAAAATACGGGATTTTGCGCAAAAGTATACCCCCCTAAAAAACAAGGGGGGTGAGGATGTGCTAAGTTTATAACTTTTCGCAAATAATCATTGCGATTCTAAAACCTCTTTCTGATAAGACCTCATAAATATGTCAATACCCTTTTCTACCACCGGTAGCAATTCCCTCGATTCGTATTCCATTAGAAGAAGATCGTATAATTCATCTTTCTTAAAAATAACTTTTTCCTCTACTTTTAAAATGCCTTTTACATTTATATTAAAGTCTTTAGTAAAGTCGTACGATTCAAAATTTTGGCCTAATCTCCATATTACAAAGACTGCATATAGTGTCCTTTCATCTTTATATCCTAGCAGTTCATTAAAAAGATGGTCTCCTGTTTGTGATGACAAGGCAATGGAGATTTCCTGGACAGTCGAATAAAAATTCTTTAGAGTAAGTATTTGCGTGCTCATCATGTTAGCAAAGTTGTTAATAATAATATCCTTCAATATTAATATTCCATCATCAGCCTTTGTTGACTTAAATTTACAACTTACGTTCATCAATGTCCATAAAGGGTGAACCACACTACCATCATATCTTATCCCGTAAAAAGGTATCTGCTGCCAATCAGTAACACATATATCGCTATTTTTTATACATATTTTATATATTAGCAACCCAAAGAACATAAATACAACATATGTAAATCCATCAGGATCATCATAAATAGTAAGTGCATGGCCCCCCAGTTCTATTTGATCATTTAACATATTATATATATCAACGTCAGTAATTACCGATACCACATCCTCATTCACATTATTGCCAAGAATATAATTAATTATATTTTCATACTCTGGCAATCTGTCATTTATGTTCATAATCTTGCAAAACCACTCATATCCAATTTTAGCCACTAACCTCTTCATTTCCATAGAATAAAACAGGCATAAATTTAGATTGATTTTTTGTATTACATCCTCTTGAAGAGAAACCTCTGTCAATTTGCTTCTGTCAAACTTTGATAATTTCTCTAAGTTCTCAATAGCACCAAATAAGATCTTATTGCCGGATTCATTTTTACCAGGTATTATCCTGCCGCTATAAAATTCCTTTTTTAAAGCTAGTCTTGTTTTAAATGTCGAGCCCTCAATCTCATATTCAGCTGTATATCTAGGTATTTTATTTGACTTATTATGAATTCCTAAATAGTTTCTTAAATACTCAAGCTCATTGATAACATATGCCTCGAATTCATCACTGAACTTGTTATTATGATCAATCTTACATACATTTTTGTTTTTTATTGCTTTATTGGTTAATCCATCTGGAATAATATCAGAAACCGATAATTCAATACCATCAGCTTCATTTCGGCCACAGTATATGCATTTCACAGTATCCATTTTAAAATCACCTCGCTGAACTATTTGGCAATAATCCCTGCATGACGAAATCCTTTCTTCTGGCAGTACAACTGGAAGAGATAAAGACACCAACATATCCCTCTGTTTATGATGTACACTATGGAAACAGTAACGGCTTCACCGTACCCTTGTAATACAAAAGGGGTACCTTGCACTCTTATCGTCATGCTGCTATTTCAAAAATTCTCTTCTGAACCTTAAGATATCGTTGCAGATTAAGAATTGCGCCATCTGATATTTGTGCATTAAGTTCATCTTCCGTAAGCTCGATAGAATTGTCTTTCGCCAGTTTTTCTGTATACTCAAAAATTCGATTTACGAGAACATCTAATTCCTCGGTTGAAAGCTGAATATTAATTTTTTGATAGTCCTTGTGTTTCTTCAGATTTTCTAAGCAAGTCATCAATTCATTTATCGAATCTTCACTAAGATTACCTTTACGGATTTCGTTTATATAGATCTTTAGTGATGCTCTAAATTTCGATACAACTTCTTGATTATGATTCTTTATTTTATAGTAAATACCAACTCCTGCAGCGGCTACAACCGTGCTTATTCCTACAATAATGAGTGCCTTTTTATTGTTTTTTGCTAATTGAATTGCTTTAGCACCCAAGTCCTGAGCCTGTTGAGCAACTTCCATATTGACTGGTTCAAGGTGTTTCACTATTTGGCCCCTTTGGGGTCCTGTTGCATAGCGGATAACGCTGCCTATTCTTCTGTATTCTCCTGTGAGGATTTTCGTCAAAATATCATCTGTTAAAACATAAGCGTCCTGTACAATTGCCATTTCCTGCGCCTCCTCTCAACACCGACCACTTACAAACCCCTAACATCTAACTATTTATTTTTGGGGTAGTCAATTTGAAGTTTATCTTTGCGTAGCAAACCCTTCATAAATAGGTTCATATTTATAATGAAGGGCTGCTTCTATAAGTTCCAATGTGAATATTCCCAAGTCAGAATCTATTAAAATATCTACCCTACGACAGTTATTTTTTATCCAATCGCCAACATTATTTTGAGTGATACCTTTGTCTTGCATCCTCTTATCTGACAAAACCGATGCGGCTAAGGTGCTTTGGGCTGATTTGGGATTATAATGCTGACTTAAAAACCTGGCGTTACTGTTAGGCCCGGCTTTTCCTATTTTCAAGAATTCGCCTTCATACCAAAAAGTGTAGACCCCCATCATTCGGGTTGGTAAACTTCTTGGTTGATGCGGTATTCCTCTATCTATAATTTCGTATTTGGCTTTATCGATAGACTTTCCAAGTACACCGGATACATCACGGATGATTTTATCAAAGTCATTTACAAAATCCACTTCCAACCTCCCATCAGGTGAAAATACTGCTTATTTCTCTTCCATGCAATTTAAAGACTGAAAAATTATTTTACCCCCAGAACCTCGTTTAGCATTCTTTCAATAATCCTTCTATCATTATCTATTTGTCTTAACAATCGGCCATTTGCTTTATGAATTAAGCGAGTATAAGCAATAGCTAGAAAACGAATGTTATTATCCCTAGCCCATTTCTCTTTGCGCAAATCGTAAATCTTTCGCTGTTCGCCCCTATATACTCCACTTACAGTCATTCGTTTATCCATTATCTTAACCGGTTGTAAATGTTGCCTTTCTCTATATTCAATAATAAGGTTAGAATTGGGAAAATAAGCATCCACCGGTAGCTTAACTCGTCGGCCATTATTTCCAGGATCCCCTAACAACGTATCAAATCGTTTTTGCCATTCGTAATTCTCATTTAAAATGTCGGCAATCAAGTCCAACACATATTTTTCATCACTGTTCTGACGCAATACAACAACCTTCTATCGCCTCATAATCAAAACACCAGTATCTCAAGCTGTTCATTCTATCCAATCAGCAAAATTGGTATAACCATCATCGTTTACCCAATCATAAACTTTGTAGTATCTTGATAATTTATAAGAATTACCCCAATCGAATTGATCGGAATTATTTATGTTCCACCCTTCTAGATCACCATACTTTTTCCATTCCCCGTTTTTATACTCGAGTAAATCAAGTTTCTTGCCATCACTACTAAATTTAACTGCTAAAGGGCAATCAAGGGGACGGTTCTCTCGATCGGTTAAGTCTGCTTTCAAGCATTATATACTTCATGATACGTCAGGCCGGTTATTCGAACAATTTGTCTTATGCTCAAACCTTCAATACTTTTTAGCTGCTTGATTACTTCTCTACGCTCCATTTGTGGCATCTGTTGTAAAGAAGGAATCGAGCATCCTTTTAGTTTTTCTGTTATCAAGTTAAACGCTGTATCCTCATTCAATTTTCTTTTCTTAGCGTCTTCCAAGCAACGATCTTCATTATCTTCAGCCTCAAACATTCGCATGTTTTCTATTGCTTGCTCCTTTTGGCTTGCAAATAAGTCCAACACCAGCGAAACCTGTGTCAAATCTAGCAGGTATTCTGGGCAACCATAATAAGCGCGGCAACTGCTCCATATGTACTCTTCAGGTTTATTGACTATGGCGGCTTTCACCGGATTTAGGTGGATATAACGCACCACTGTCAACAAATAACGGTCATCTTCTACATTTTCGCTCTTGAAACGGTCTTGGAATACGTGACCGGTCCGTTGATATTTCAGGTTATACCAGTAGGCATAACTTGCTCCCAAACGCTTCATGAGCTGGGATATGCCTGCTTCGCCTTCTTTGATTATCAAGTGAATATGATTGCTCATTATGCAATACCCAAATACCTTAGAAAAGTTCTCCACTGTTATTCTTTTTAAGGTCTCGAGGTATCTTTTTCGATCTTCGTCATCGTGAAATATATCCTGCCGGTTAATTCCTCTAGCTATTACATGATAAATACCGGTTTCGCTTTTTTCTCGGGCTGTTCTTGGCATAGTATACTTCTTTCCTTCTATCTTTTCTGTATAATACCACGCTATTGCATTTCGATCAACAGAACCGTCCCCTTGATTGTTCAGCTTACCACCTGCTGTCTGATATATGTTCAATCTCGCATTAAACATTTCTTATTGGCTACAAAGGATACCCATTTATTTGGTTTTTCTCCCGATTAGAGAGAATTGTCAAACTGGCGATAGGAACTTATACTGCTAGTTTGCCCATCGCTCTTGATGGTAATGGCCCCGTCAAGGTCAGTCCGGTAAACCTTGATGTTTCGCTGCTCCAACTCTTCCAGCACCGCAGGATGAGGATGACCAAACCGGTTGTTGGCTCCAACCGATATCACCGCCCAACCAGGTTGGGTATGTTCATACAAAGCCGGCAGCAATGATCCCTTGCTGCCGTGATGGGGAACCTTAATGGCAGTGACCGGATCCACTCCTGCGGCAACTAGGCTTTGCAGGCCTTCCTTTTGCAGATCGCCGGTCAAAAGAGTGCTGAAAGATCCGTAGCCTAATCTCAATACCAGCGACTGTCCGTTGACGTCATCCGCTGCCGCCTTGGCATCCGGATAGATAACCTGTACTGTCAGCCCCTCTTCAATATTAAGGGTGTCACCAGCCGTCAGCTTGTGGAGGGGAATCTGTTTATCGATCAGGGTCTTTTTCATCTGGTCGTATTGCCCTGCCCCGGCCAGACTGGCCGGGATGGCCACCTGTCTGACGGCAACCTCCTCCAGGACCGACTCCAGTCCCTGGAGATGGTCGGTATCGGGATGGGTGTTGACCATCAGCCAGATTTCCCGCATTCCGCGATGATGCAGATAGGGCAGCAGCTTGCGGTGAGCAATGTCTGAATACTCGCTGCCCCCGCCATCCACCAGGATAAACCTGCCCTGCGCGGTCTTGATCAGTATAGCATCGCCCTGCGCCACATCTATAAATGTTACTTCCAGGACTCCCCGCCCATAAAGACCGGCCGGCAAAAAAACCACCGCCACCAGCAGTCCCATTAATAGAATGGAGCCGGACAGCCAATAACCTTTCTTCTGGCGGATCAGGGCATAAACCAGCAGCAATAACCCCATATAGTAAGCCACCATACTCCATACCGGCGGAGCAGCCACCCAGAAGAAGGCACCGGGCAGCTTGACCAGGGCAGCATTGATCCCCCGAATCAGCTCGATCAACAAGCCGGCCGGATTTAAAAAGAGACCGGTTAGCAAAGGCAGCCATCCCGCAAAGATCAGGGCGAAGAACCCCAGTACCACGACCACCCCGGACAGATAGCCCAGCAGAATGTTGCTAATCAGGGAAACCGGACTCAAGAGGCTGAAATGATAGATCAACAATGGAAACATAGGAAGTTGTGCGCAGAGGGGGATCAAAACCAGATCCCATAACCGCGATCTGCACGCTAATCTCGCTTTGACCAGGGGAAACAGGCAGACCAAGCCCCAGGTGGCCAGGAAGGTAAACTGGAATGACATCTGCATGAGGGCGCAGGGATTGAGAGCCAGAATAACCAGACCGGCCAGTCCCAGACTGTTTAACATGCTGTTTTTCCTGCCGCTGTAATAAGCTAAGAGACCCAGGGCTCCCATGATTGATGACCGTAGCACTGGCGGCGGCCATCCGCTCAAGCCTCCGTACAGCGCCAGCAGTCCGAGTCCTACCAACAGGCGGGCACCCCGCCTCAGTTCCAATAGTGATGTAAACCAGGCGGCGACCAATAAGAGGAATCCGATGTGCATGCCGGAAACAGAAAATACATGGATGATCCCGGTCTTCTGATAATCCCGGTATTCTTCAGGGTCTATCCCCTCTACGATACCCAGCAGCATCCCGAGTAGTATGTTGGCATCCTCCTCGGGCAGGCGGCTCTTAAACAATTCCCGGGCATGCATCTGATAGTCAACCAGCCAGCCTGAAGGTCCACCGGGACGGCTCACCAGCTTCACCGCGCCAGGTTCTTTGATGGAAATGGTATAGTATATTGCATTGCAACGCAGGTAAAACGGATAGTCGAGTTCACCGGGATTGCCTGGTGGATCCGGTGGTTTTAGGTCTCCACGAAGGATCACCCGGTCACCCTTTCTTAGTTCGGGGTCAAAAAAGCAAAATACCTGAATCTTCTCCCGGTACCTGTCTTTATGATCTGTGTGCAATATAAAACTGGCAGTTCGTCCGTCAAAACGCGGGTAGTTGTCCACATTTCCCGTAATGTTCAGTCGGTTGACGGCAGACAATCCCTCGGGCTGGGGTGGAATGGTCAGATCACAATAAAACCAGGACAAAGTTAGGATAAGCAGGGAGGCAAGGGCTTTGCCAGCTATCTCAGGTTTGAGCCAGGCCGTTGCCAACAATAAAAATACCAGGGTCAAAGCAGGAACCAGTAGGTGGTAAAAGGAGAGAACCACCCCCAGGCAGGAAATTATGAATATCGCAAACCATAGCGGCATCATGCTTCTCACCAATCAACGTACGGTTATATTGTTTTTGATGGCATCAAATTTCTTGTCCCCGATACCGCTTACATTGTTGATATCTTCAATTGTGCCGAAGGGCCCATTGGCAGTTCGGTAGTCAATGATCCGCTGGGCCAGGGCGGGGCCTATCCCCTCCAGGGTATCCAATTCTGTTGCTGATGCAATGTTGATGTTGATAAGGCCTCCCGGTTGATTAGTACTACGTTTCGGGGAACTGAGGCCACTTATACCACCCGTATTGTTGGGGGTCGTCTCAGGAATCTCACCGACCGCGGTTATGGATACCGTTTCCTCATCAGCTAGTTTTCGCGCCATATCTATGTGTTTCATATCAGCCGTATCCAGATTGCCGCCAGCCAGCTCCACCGCCTGGAATACCCGGTCCCCTTTCTGCAGTCGATAAATGCCGGGGTGTTTTACCTCACCGACAACGTATACGGTAATGATGTCTTTATCCGGCACAGCAGCTGATTTTTCACTCCCTTCCTCCTTCTTGTCCTGCACCAGTTTCAGCGCCTCTTGCTTTTGGGCGAACTTTATTGCTTCATATTTGGCGCCGCCGGCAAAGGTCAGGATTAAAAGGGCCAACCCGAGTGCCAGCCATTTTTTATCAAAATCCATGGCCACCACCTCCCCATCCCATTATTCTCCATTATTTTCTTTTTTCCTTTATTTTAACTAATACTGATTCTGATGTTTATTCCTAAAGCAAAGCCTTTACTTTTTATTTCACAAGGCAGGACAAATGTATTTGCTGGAGAAATTGTTTACGAATCGTATATAATTAATGTTAATAACCTTACTTAACTCATTTTGTAAGAGGGAGGAACCTCCATGCTGGATATCGCTTCTTTGGCGCGCCTGGGTGGTGTGAAGAAATATGGCCCGGATGAAGTCTTTTTTAATTTCGGTGACCGCGGAAGTGAAATGTACATCATCTTAAAAGGCCGGGTTGGTGTATTTATCAATTCCTTTGACGGCTTTCCCGCCAAATTAAATGAACTAAGAACCGGTGATTTCTTCGGGGAGATGTCCCTGTTGGAAAGCATGCCCCGTAGTGCAACCATATCTGCTCTGGAGGAAACCGTTGTCCTGGTTATCAATGAGAGCAATTTTGAACAGGTCATCGCCCAGCAGCCCAGCCTGGCCATGCGGATCATGAAGGGTATGAGCAACCGGCTGCGCCAACAGAACGAGGAACTCAGCTTCCTCAAAAAAGGCACCAAGCCTGGCGAAGAAGAGTTGTCTGATGACAGCAGTGATGAACCGGCAGCAGCTTCCTCCGGCTCAGTAGCCGCCGCACCGGTCGCGGTCAAGGGCCCCATATTCCCGCCCGGGCATAAGAGCTACAATCTGGTTGCCCCCTCTACCCATGAGACTTATCTATTCGACAAGGATACCGAGTGTCCGGTGTGCGAGAAAAAATTCCCGGTCAGGATGATGCGTTCATCCAAACTAAGACTCGACCGTGTGGAAAACGATATGCGACAGCGCTTTGAAGAATTCGAACCACTGTGGTATGCAGTATGGATATGCCCCCATTGTTTCTATTCCAATTTCAACTTCGAGTTCAAACAGATCAGTGACGCATTGAAGCCTAAAATCATCGAGCATGGTAAGACCCTGCAGGGCAAGATCAATCTTAACTTCAGCACTCCCCGCCGGATCGATGAGGTTTTCCTGACCTATTATATGGCCATGCAAACCCTGCAGCAATCGCCTAAACCTGAACCGGGCAAATTCGCCAAGGTCTGGTTGCGTCTATCCTGGCTGTATAGTGATGTGGGCGATGAAGAGATGTATGCCATGACCACTAAGGAAGCATATACGTCTTTCAAGGATGCCTATTTCAATACCCGTCGCGACAGTTCGGTCGAGCAGGATCAGCGCATGAACCTGTTGCTGGGTGAACTAAGCCTGCGGGTCGGAGAAAAGGAAGAGGCCATGAAATTCTACCGGGATGCCATTGTGCGCAAATCCGGCGGCAACAATGTTCTAAACAAGCAAGCGGAAGACTGTATGTCAGCGCTGAAATCCGTTATCACTGCTGAACAGGAAGGCAATTAACATAAGAATATGGTGATTGTTTTTGGCCAGCTTCTTGGGTGTTGACTTTATCGGAGCGGTATCATATAATAGCTCTTGTCAACTCAATAGAACAGGCGAAGAACCGGAGTAGTAGACAGGCATCAACAGAGAGTCGTCGTACGGTGGAAGGCGACAGCCAGTTGAACTCGCCGGGGAGTCTCACCGGTGAAAGGTCATACCGGAGTAGCGGGTGACGGTCAGTTCCGTTATAAACTGATGAGCAGGACAGTATGTGGGGCTATGGCGCAGTTGGGAGCGCGCTTGAATGGCATTCAAGAGGTCGTGGGTTCGAATCCCACTAGCTCCACCATTTTAATATCTGTCAACTAGGGTGGTACCGCGGGAAAACAGCTCTCGTCCCTTATTGGGATGAGGGCTTTTGTATTTTTCATAAGGAGGCTATAGCGTGGAACGGTATGAGTTTAAGGTTATTGAAGAGAAATGGCAGCAATACTGGGCCAGGGAAAACATGTTTCATGTGGTGGAGGACCCCAGCAAGCCCAAGTACTATAATTTGGAGATGTTCCCCTACCCCTCGGGCAATCTGCATATGGGACATGTCCGCAACTACGCCATCGGCGATGTGGTGGCGCGTTTCAAGAGCATGAATGGCTACAACGTGCTTCACCCTATGGGCTGGGACGCCTTTGGTCTGCCCGCGGAAAATGCGGCTTTGCATAATGGCATTCACCCCTCGGTATGGACTTATGCCAATATTGAAAACATGAAGCGGCAATTGAAGACCATGGGCATAACCTATGATTGGGACCGCGAGGTAGCCACCTGCAAACCGGATTATTATAAATTCACGCAGTGGATGTTTTTAAAACTCTATGAAAATAACCTGGCTTACAAGAAGAAGGCGGCGGTAAACTGGTGCCCCGGCTGCCAGACAGTTTTGGCCAATGAACAGGTGGTAGAAGGCGCCTGCGAGCGCTGTGAAAGCCTGGTGGAAAAGAAACAACTGGAACAATGGTTCTTCAAGATCACTGATTATGCCCAGCGCCTGCTGGACGATCTGGAAAAGCTGCCGGGCTGGCCGGAAAAGGTCAAGATCATGCAGAAAAACTGGATTGGCCGCAGTGAAGGCTGTCAATTCTCGCTGGTCCTGGAGGGCTATGAAGAAATATTGACCGTTTTCACCACCAGACCCGATACTGTATTCGGCGTCACCTATATGGTATTGGCCCCGGAACATCCCCTGGTAGAGACCCTGGCTGCCGGCAAACCCCAGGAGCAAGAAGTCAAAGAATTCGTCAAACGCATGAAGGGCACCAGCGATATCGCCCGTACCGCTACTGACGCCGAGAAAGAAGGTATCTTTACCGGGGCTTATGCCATCAATCCCATGAACGGTGAGCGGGTACCCATCTGGATCGCCAACTATGTACTCTTGGAATACGGCACCGGTGCTATTATGGCGGTTCCCGCCCATGACCAGCGTGACTTCGAATTTGCCCGCAAATATGATATTCCGATCCGGGTGGTCATCAAGAGCGAAGATTCCCCGGCTGATGGCTCAGTCATGACCGAAGCTTATACCGGCGATGGCTGCATGGTCAACTCTGGTGCCTTTGATGGTTTAACTGTGGCTGACGGTAAAAAGAAGGTAAATGAATATATGAAGGCCGAGGGGTTTGGCGAGGCTACCATCAACTTCCGTCTGCGCGACTGGTTGATCTCCCGTCAGCGCTACTGGGGAGCTCCCATCCCCATCGTTTACTGCCCCGACTGCGGCATGGTTACCGTTCCGGAAAAGGACCTGCCGGTCCTGCTGCCTGAGAACGTTGAATTCAAACCCAGCGGAGAATCACCGCTGAATTATGTAGAGAGCTTCTATAATACCTCCTGCCCCAATTGCGGCGGACCCGCCCGGCGGGAAACCGATACCATGGACACCTTTGTCTGTTCCTCCTGGTACTTTGACCGCTATTGCAGCCCCCAGGAGACTGGCACCCCCTTCAGTAGGGAGGCAGTCGATTACTGGATGCCGGTTGACCAGTATATAGGAGGGGTAGAGCACGCGATCCTGCATCTGATGTATGCCCGTTTCTTTACCAAGTTCCTGTACGACATCAAGATGCTGCCCTGCGAAGAACCGTTTACCAACCTGCTAACTCAGGGCATGGTGCTTAAGGATGGTACCAAGATGTCCAAATCCAAGGGCAATGTTGTCAGCCCGGAAGACATAATCAACACTTATGGCGCAGACACCGCCCGCCTGTTCATTCTCTTCGCCTCACCACCCGAGCGTGATCTGGAGTGGAGCGATCAGGGAGTTGAAGGAGCTTATCGCTTCCTCAACCGGGTATGGCGACAGGTCCTGGAATACAGCGACAAAATTCGCGGGATAGAAAGCCCCAAGAGCTTCACTGATCTCACCCCCGAGGCCCGGGCCATGAGATATAAGACCCATTACACTATCAAAAAGGTCAGCGAGGATATTGAGGAGCGGTTCAACTTCAACACCGCCATCAGTGCCATCATGGAGCTTTCCAATACCCTTAATGGCTTTAAGAATCATGCAGAAAATAATCTGCCGGTGGTCAAGGAAGCAGTCGACACCATGCTGATCCTGCTCTCCCCTTTCTCACCCCATATCTGCGAGGAGTTGTGGCAAGCCTGTGGTTACAACCAGAGCATTTATCTGACCCCCTGGCCCGGCTACGAGCAGGCGGCTTTAAAACAGGATGAGGTTGAAATCGTACTACAAATTTCCGGCAAGGTGCGCGACCGCCTTACAGTTCCTGCGGACGCCTCTGAGGCAGCTCTTCGCGAGATAGCCTTAAATAATGAAAAAATAAAAGAGTTGACAAAAGATAAGAATATCGTGAGAATAATAATTGTTCCCGGAAAGTTAGTTAACGTAGTAACTAACTAATCCGGTATGATCCCCAGGCCTCACTGCCAACGGCAGTGAATAACTTACTGATACCAATTGTAGTATTGGTATATATTTTAATACCCCCCGGGGATGGGCCGCCATTTTGGTGTAAAAAAGAGCCATGATCGCCCAGGTTCCGCCCATTCCTCCCCCCCTACAACAACTGCATAAGCAGACAAAAAACCGGGTCGAGGCCCGGTTTTTCTTTTTGCATTTATTAGGCAAAGTTATCGCTGCTATAAAAGGTATTTTTTATCGTATAAAGAAATAACTGCTCTCCTTTTTTTTCATCACAACTTGATCAGGATGTGTATATCTTATCCCTCCAGCTGATATTTCTCCTGAATAACGTATTTTGGGCCGCCAGAGAACAACTGACTCTCCATCAGGTAGAATTCGTTGATCGGCACGGGCATGGTCGGTGAAATCTCATTCAGCCGACTGGCCTGCTGCAAAAGCCGGGGCTGGTTCTTATCGGAACGGATTCTGCCCAGGGTCAGGTGAAAGCTGCGTTTTTTCTCTTCATCAAAACCGATCTCCTGCATATAGGTATCGATGCGCTCACCCAAAAAATCCGCCTTGGCGAGATCCCCCTTGGCCCCCAGCCAGATTACCCGCGGGCGATTACGGTGGGGAAAAAAACCCAACCCGCCAAAAAAAAGATTAAAGGGCGGAGATGCTTCCGCTGCCATCTGCAGTCGATCCTTGATCCCCTGCACTTCCCGGTTTTCCACCTCACCCAGGAACTTGAGGGTCAGGTGATAGTTCTCGTACTCGACCCACTTGATATCATATAGTTCGGCATCCAGCTTGTTTATGATCTCCCAGGCATAGTCCTTAACCATATCTGGGACAGGGATCGCCGCGAACAATCTCATCGGTTCTTACCTCCATGATTAAGTTTTTTTGCCACAGATTGGCACAGACCTCTATGCCCCCCATAAGTGGTCACCATCAGTTGAATGAAAAACCATGGGATAGGGATAGGGTATCTAGTCTTTGGTCACAGATTCCCAAGATGATTTTTATGGTAGATTACTCTCTCAAGGCCTTTAATACCTATTCGACTTGGCTAAATATTTCCCTGCATTACTCAGATTATATTCATCGAGACTCAACCCATTTAGCCCTCAGGGGATAGATTTGTAATAAATCATTATTAAATCTGTGTTGTTCCCCCCTCGGGGACAACACCTTGGAGTGCAATGGTGCAACCTGTCGGTTGCCATTTTGGTCGCGATGCGCCTTTGCGCCATTAAGGTCGCTGTGCTAATCTGTTGCTAGAATAAAACATCAGAGGTGATTTCATTGCGGGCGGCGGTATATTATCATCCCGATTTCTCTGACAAAGGATACAGCACCCTGCGCCACCGGGTCAAACCCGGGTTTGACGCCCTTCAATCAATGTTCAAAGCCGGTAGCATAGAACTCAGAACCCCGATTGTCGACGAAACCGCCCAGCATCTGCTCCGACAGACCCACAGTCCGGAACTGATTGAAAGGGTCAAGGATGCTGGTTACCATGAAGTAGCCCTTTTATCCGCTGCCGGGGTAATACAAGCGGCCGAAGCACTGGCGACAGGAGAACTGGACATGGCCTTCTGCTTTGTCGGCAGCGGCGGGCACCATGCCGGTCGAAACTATTGTTGGGGCTTCTGCTACTACAATGATGTGGCCATGGCCGTGGGGAAACTGCAGCAAATAGGGATGCCCCATCTTATGATTATAGACATTGATCCTCATTCCGGAGACGGAACGCGAGACCTCTTGGCCACCGATCCTCTAATCATCCACCTGAACTTCTATGCTGATGAAGACTACTCCTATGAGGAAATATTGCGATCTAACTATGGAGTGCTGATGGACGGTGCCAGTGATGGAGTGCTGGAGGTCGCTCTGGAAAAATATCTTGGTCGGGAATGGAACTTTGATCTGCTTATCATCATATTGGGCCATGATGGTCATTGTCTGGATTATGGGGATTTCTATCTCACTACGGGTTTTTACGGGCGCTTCGCCCGACGCATCCGGGAATTTGCCGCCGGCAAACCGGTCCTCTTTGTGCTCTCCGGCGGTTCCAGCCCGCAGGTGGCCGCCGAAGTAATCCCGGGGGTAATCAGCGCATTCCTGGATGCCTGAAAACTCGTATCGATTGCTGTATTAATTCCCGGCATGAACCGCCGGCACGTTACCGCACTTATTAACTGTATCCGGTATTTCAACGGCAACCATCCTGGCCGCCGATGAGAATATCAGGTAATGCGAATTCATAAATTGCGGGAAGTGCTGCATATTCAGCAATGCAGCATTGCGATAAATCCTAGCCTGGTTTTGTTCTATCCGGCAAAAACCATCGGGCAGGGTCAGGAACAAGCACTTTTCGCAAACAAAGAGGTTTTGTGGCAGGGACGGCAGCGAGTAATCGTTAAATTCTAATGAGCCATCAAGACTTAAATGGTATACCCTCAGGCAAACCGAATGATCTACATTCTCTTTTTGATAAGCAAAGTAAACCTGATCATCCCATTCTAAATAGGGTTGATAAACCGGTTTGAATCCGTTCTTATCCGCATCAAATTCCTTGACTACATCGCTCGCCCCATAGGGTGCGCGTTGTATTTCGGGGCCGAACAGCCAGATCTGGCCCTGGTCATCCACTACCAGGTGCATCTTATCCGTTTCTCTCACCGCAGCAGGAAGTCCGGGCGATATATAGCGGGCTTCCACAGCACCGCTTTCATAACAGGCAATTCCGGCGACCGATACAAACCATTTGCGGCCCTGCTTATCCACAAAAAGGTTCTTCAAACAGGTCATCAATAATGGCGGTCCCTGGTTAAAAATTACTTCATGCCCATTCACGACATGAACAATACGCTGGTCAGTATTGATATACCAGATGCTGCCATCCACATCGGGGCGCTGCGGAATCGTTGCGTTTTGACCCGAATCAGCCTTCTCCAGCAATTGCTCAAGCCTGGTATATTCACTCCCGGCTTCGGCCAGACTGAAGCTGCGCTTTTTGCTTAAATCCATTATCTGCTGGCGATCTGAACTGATTCCGAATAAATGATCATCCGAAGACCGATAGAAGTCGGTAAAACCGGCTATCTTCTCCGTTCTGGCCTGGGTCTTGCCACTGGCCTCCACCCATAGAACCCGCTCAGCCTTCTTATCATACTTGGCGGGGTCGGCCGGTTGATAAAAATCCCGGGTAGCTGCCCATACCAGCGCCCTTTTTCCCTGGCATCCCAACCATTTGATATCGTTATTGCGTAAGGTTTGATTAATTGACTGGCAGCGTCCCGCTGCGTTAATCCGTAATAGGCTGTTTTCGGCGGCAAAACGCCCGGAATATCTGGTACCAGTCACCCATAGGCTGCCATCTTCCGTCTCAAACAGACTCCGGGGCCGCAGTCCCTCCACGGCAGTCAGGTGCTGCATCCGTTTCTTTTGCCAGTAGACCAGATCACAATAGTAAGAGGTATAGGGTGCCGGAACCGCCGGGGCAGGATTGCTGACAATAATATATAATCGGTTCCCCTGCCGGTTAGTATAGGCATAGACCTTATATGAGGGGGCTTGCGGAATGAGTTCGGAATGAGCCCGGCTGAATTCCTCGTTCTGCTTTTGATAGAGGGAAATATCCAGCAAGCTCTCCTGCCCGCAATAAAGGTGTTGCCCTTTAATTTGGACGGATGAGGCCGCCACTGCCTGGCAATTACCGACAGTCAGGCTGTCTCCTGATACTGTCATCGGAAGCTTCGTTGGCGGTTGTAGTCCACCGCTGAGGTCCTTGGATAAACGGTAATGATCTGCGTCAACTATGACATTAAGATACCCTTGATCTTCACCGGTAATCGCCTCAAATTCCCCATGACCGGCCACGGTCCATCTGACTCCGTCAGCGTCCACCGTAGATTGAGCACTTATCGAAGCGGGACTCCCAAACAGTATCATGAAAATAAGCAACAAACAGCCGACTGATCTACGCATAAAGACGTCCACCCCTATTTCGCCCACTGCTTACTTTTGCATCCGATTGAATTTTTTATCCCGCCCCAGGTTGTTGGTCAAAAAGCCCAGTGTGATCCCCGCCGCCGGCAGTATCAATCCCAAAACCAGGGTTCCGGTTTCCTCGGGCAGTATCACCACCACCGCCGGTGCAGCCATTAACAGAACTATTAAAACCACCAGGGCAACCGGATTGACTTTAGCATTATGATCAATTCTGGCCATTATACTCACTCCATTGCCCTTGGGCTGATTATTGGGGAACGCCGTTATCCCTTACCGCCACTTCTTTAGCATCGCCCCACAGGTTCTCCAGTCCATAATAATCCCGCTCTTCCTGACGGAAGAGGTGGACAATCACCGAACCGTAGTCCAGTACCGCCCAGACTCCCTGGACCACGCCATCCTTGCGCAGGGGCATGATCCCGGCTTCCTTTAGCTTCATTTCCACCGCGTCAGCCAGGGCCTTGACCTGAATGACCGTGCGTCCACTGGCAATAATAAAATAATCGGCAATTATCGTCAGCTCACTGACGTCAAGGATCAAAATATCCCGGGCTTTTTCCTCCAGGCATGCACCGGCGATCATCTGTACCAGTTGTTGTTCGTTCAATTAGAACCCTCCTAATAATTCAAGTCTTCTTTGTATGATCTGCAATCAACACTCGCCACCATAATCATCTCTTAGAAGCCTTACATAATAGTTTCTCACTTCTATCGTTTTTGGATGCAGTAATCTGCCCTGTTGCAGACAATACCTGATGGTGGACTCCAAACCCAGCAGCATCCCTCGATCAAGATCCCGGAGCGCTGTGCATTTCAATCGTTCAAGTTCAGAATAGTCCCGACCCGGTTCAATCATATCGGCCAGGTAAATGATCTTATCCAGATCACTCATCTCCAGTGCCCCTGTGGTGTGCGAGGTAACGGCCCGCAGCATCTCTTCATCATCTATACCCAGTTCGAGCCTGAGCAACCAGGCTCCCACCGGCGCATGCAGCAGATCCGGTATCTCCAGGTCCATCTTATCCTCGATCAAACCCTTTTCCTGGGCTATCCTCATGAGATCCTCCCCGGAAATACCCTTGGCGTAATCATGCAGCAACCCTGTTATATAGGCCTTCTCTTCGTCAACCCCGAAATGAACAGCCATTTCCGCAGCCACCCGGGCTACCTCGATGGAATGCTTAAAACGTCTTTTGGATAAACGACTCTTGATAAGAGCAGTTAAGTATTCACGGTCAAACACTTTCTCGATTCCTCTTCCCCATATAGTCTGTGTTCCTGTATATATTCCTCTACGGCTGCCGGTACCATATATTTGATGGGAAGCCCCAACCGTACCCTCCGGCGTATATCGCTGGAGGATATGTCCATCCCCGGGATCTCCAGCACGGAGAGGTTTTCCCAAAGGATGGACGGCAAATGGGCCAATGCCGGGTTATCGGCTTCCATCACATATCCCGGCCGGGTAACCACGATAAAGCGGCACTGGCCAGCCAGCCGTTCATAATCGCGCCAGGTGTCGAACATCAGTAGAGAATCCATACCCATGATGAAGTAGATCTGAATACCCGGGAAGCGGCTGCGAAAGTATTCCACCGTATCTATAGTATATGAAGGGCCCTGCCTCTCCTGCTCCAAGGTGGAGATCTCAAACGCTGGATTGTTGGCTATGGCCAGCTTTACCATGTGGAGGCGGTGGCTGCTGTCCAGAACGGACTCCCCCGCCTTGTGCGGAGGGCGCGCAGCTGGAATAAAAACCACCCGGTCCAGGCCAAACTCGCTGCGGGAATTTTCCGCGGCAATAAGGTGCCCGTAATGAACCGGGTCAAAGGTACCTCCCATTAATCCCAACGCCTTGATACTAATCTTATCCCTCAAACAGTCAACCCCGTCTCAAGTCAATAACCCTACGCTTGATTTTCCGAAAAAGCCCGGCAAAGCAAGCTCGAGTACTGACAATAGGAAAATAATACTAAGGTTATAATAACCGCCGGCCTGACAAAATGCAAATTACAGCTCTTTTACAGCCGGTTTTAAACGTCTATAATGTAATGGGATTATTAGATTTTCAGGGAGTAATAAAATGAACAAGGATATCCACCTGGTATTTCACAACCGGGGCCTTCGCAGCTATATCGAGGTCGATCTCTGCGCCGAATGCCCCCGTCAGGATAACAAAGGCTGCTGTGGTCATTATTCGCCCATGTTTTATCCCGGAGACTTCGTCTATCTGTTCCAGCAGCGTCCGGAACTTATAGACAAGATACTCGGCCTGGACAATGTCACCATACTGGACAGCTCGGTTACCGTAAACAAGACCATCGACGGCGACTCCTACCATTGTCATTTTCACCGAACTGAAGGCGGTTGCCTGCTGGAGCAGGATGAACGCGAATCGATATGCCGCCATTTCGTCTGCCCGGGGATCGACTGGGAAAGTGAGCCTGCGCTGGTCCACTGGAAGATCTTTTTCAATAAACTTTTCGAATACGAAATCGAGATTAACAATAGCATAGCTGAGATAATGCGGCAAAAGCAGCTTAGTTTAAGAGATGCGGCCGGGCGTCAGGAATTCTTCGCCCAACTCGCGCAAGCTTTCGAGGAGGTAGCTGCCAATCCTCCAGACTTCATGCAGAAGGTTCCCCCTGACGAAAGCGCGGTCATAAACCGTTCGATAAGCTATGGAAAAGACTGGCCGCTGTAAGTTATAATAGTTTGCAGTGTGTACTGAACAATACGAGACTTAAAGATACCATAATATGGGGGGAAAAGGTCATGGATTGGGACAGAAACAACGGGGTTTTAGATAATGTACTGGAGGCTATCGGCAATACGCCCCTGGTCAGATTGAATAAAGTCGCTGCTGACATAGCGGCCGATGTGTGCGTCAAGCTGGAATACACCAACCCCAGCGGCAGTCTTAAAGATCGGGTGGTCCATAAGATCGTCGCCCTGGCTGAAGAGAACGGCGAGCTCAAGCCGGGCATGATTTTGCTGGAAGGAACCACCGGCAATACCGGAATCGCGACCGCCATGGTCGGGGCTGCCAAGGGTTACCGGGTCATCATCGTCATGCCGGAGGGGATGAGTGATGAGAGGAAAAAAACCATCCGCTCCTATGGTGCTGAACTAGTGCTAACCCCGGGTGCGGAAACCGATGTCGACCTGGTATTGGTCGAGGTGGAGAAAATCAAGCAGCAATACGGTGATAAAGTATTTGAGATCGGCCAGTTCTACCGGCAGGGTAACCTGATGGCCCACATGGACCATACTGCCCCCGAGATATGGGAACAGACCGCCGGCCAGGTGGATGTCTTCATCATGTGCCAGGGCACCGGCGGCACCGTTACCGGCAATGCCAAATATCTGAAAGAAAAGAACCCTGATATCAAGGTATATATTTCCGAACCGGCCGAATCTCCCATCCTGGCCAAAGGCAAGATCGGTCAGCACAAGGTGCAGGGCATCGCTGACGGTCTCATTCCGGAAATCCTGGATCTGCAGTACGTGGATGGTGTGGTCTTGATCAGTTCGGATGAATGCATGGAAACCGCCCGGGAAATGGCCCGCCAGGAAGGCATATTCTGCGGCACCTCTTCCGGATGCAACGTTGCTGCCGCTCGTAAGGTAGCCCAAAAATACCCGGACAAGAAATGCATCGTGACCCTGGTCAACGACAACGGCCTGCGCTACCTCTCCACCGAACTATGCGGCAGCGAGAACAAGCGCAATCTCCTGGAACGCGAATACGCGTTAAGCCCCGAGGATATAGAAAAACTCAAGAGGTATAATCTTGAGGTTATCGAGTAGGTTTTTATTTTAGCCACAGATGGACACAGATTTAATAGAGTAATTTTTATTATATTCTCCAACCAATTATGGTTGTTCCGGTTTTGCAATAAAAAAGTCGGGCGAATTTGGGTTTTATGCCTTACTCCGCCTGACTTTTTTAATCAATTTTTTTCGGATATTTGCCCAGAAAAATCTGTGTTAATCTGTGGCTAAAAAATTATCTGATCTGTCCATCGCCATAGATAATATATTTAATGGTAGTCAGCTCGTTCAGGCCCATGGGGCCGCGGGCGTGGAGCTTCTGGGTGGAGATGCCCATCTCGGCTCCGAAACCGAAAACTCCCCCATCGGTGAAGCGGGTTGATGCATTGGCATACACCGCTGCTGCGTCTACCGCTGCCATAAAGCGACGGACCTGGCTGTAGTTTTCACTGACAATGGCCTCACTGTGGCCGGTACCGTGCCGGTTGATGTGCTCGATGGCCTCTTCCACGCTGTCGACTACCCGTACTGCCAGTATCAGATCCAGGTACTCGGTGTCCCAATCCTCTGGAACAGCTTCATTCAGACCGTTCACGATCAAGCGGGTGCGTTCACAGCCCCGGATCTCCACTCCGGCCGCTGTTAATTCAGCCAGCATATCAGGCAGAAAAGCTTCAGCGATGTTATTGTGCACCAGTAGTTTCTCCGCGGCATTACAAACTGAAGGACGCTGCACCTTGGCATTGAACATGATCTTCCGCGCCTTTTCCATGTCGGCAAATTCGTCCACGTAGACATGGCAGTTGCCCATACCAGTCATTATATAAGGAACGGTGGCATGGTCCAGGACGACCTGTTTTAACCCCTTGCCGCCCCGGGGGATGACCACGTCGATATACTCATTCATTTTCAACATAAATACCACCGCATCCCGATCCTCACTATCAATCAGCTGGATGGCCCCGCCGGGGATTCCCGACTGGGATGCTGCCGCCGCAATAGTGCGGGCGATGACCCGGTTGGAATTCAAGGCTTCTTCTCCACCCCGAAGGATGATAGCATTGCCGGCCTTCAGACACAAGCCTACCGCGTCAGCCGTTACATTGGGCCGGGATTCGTATATGATTCCGACTACCCCGATAGGGGTGCGGATGCGTCCAATATCCAGACCGTTAGGTCGCCGCGACATGGATAGCACCTCTCCGACGGGGTCCGGCAGAGCTGCCATCTCACGCATTCCCTTGGCCATATCCCTTACCCTGGAATCATTCAGCATCAGCCGTTCCAGCAGGGCCGAGCTCAGGCCCTGTTCACGTCCCTGCTGCAGATCTATTTCGTTAGCTGCCACAATGGCTGCACTGTTTTCTTCTAACGCTGCTGCCATAGCCATCAGAGCATCATTTTTAACCGTAGTCGAAGCAGTAGCCAGTATGCGTGCTGCCGCCTTGGCCCGCCGCCCCTGTTCCAGGAGCATTGCTTGTAAATTACTGTCCATATTCAAACCCCCCTGCTCTTTTTATATTAGCTACAGATTTCACTGATTAACCCAGATTAAATATTTCAGGTTCACAATACAAATGCGATTTATTACAAACAACTAACTAGATTGTGATTAGGAAATCTGTGTGCATCTGTGAAATCTGTGGCAAAAAATCTGTTCCTATCCATTCACCCAAAGATTGTTGCGGTGGATTACTTCATCATAATCCTTGCCGTCCAGGATCTTCTCGATCTCGGTGCTCTTTTTACCAGCAATGAGCTTTATTTCCTCAGAGCTATAATTGACCATACCACGGGCGATTTCCCGGCCATCTGCTGCACAGACTGCCACAACGGTGCCTCTTTCAAATTCTCCATCAACTCCAACTACTCCTGAAGGGAGTAAGCTTTTTCCCCGATTGATAAGCGCCAGCTGGGCCCCGTTGTCTATAAGAACGTTGCCCTGAGTCAGGGTGCCGAAAGCGATCCATTTCTTTCGGGCATGCATCTTTTCCTCCCGGGGGACAAAAAGCGTTCCCAGGTTCTCACCATCAACGATCCGACGAATGACATCCTTCTCGCCGCTGTTGGCAATGACCATAGGTACTCCTGAAGCCATGCAGATTCGAGCTGCTTTGAGCTTAGTGTGCATTCCCCCACTGGCAAAGCTGCTGCCCCTGGTGCGGGAGTTCGCCACTATAGAGTCACTGATTTCGGCGACCTCGTTCAGCAGGGCCGCATCGGGATTGCTGCGCGGGTCACAGTCATACAGCCCGTCAACATCCGACAGGATCAATAATAGATTGGCATCCACCAGCCCTGCCACCATGGCGGACAGGCTGTCATTTTCACCGAATTTGATCTCCTCGACCACTACAGTATCGTTTTCATTGATGACCGGGATGACTCCCATCCCCAGGACTGCAAATAAAGCGTTGGTGGCATTCAGATAGCGCAGGCGTTCATCCAGGTCGCCGCGGGTTAAGAGTACCTGGGCTACCGTCTTGCCGTATTCAGCGAAGAGCTTCTCATAGAGGTGCATCAAGGCCCCTTGCCCGATAGCGGCCAGGGCCTGTTTTTCCGGCATGGTACGCGGGATCTTCTTGAATCCCATCCGGTTGGCCCCGACTCCGATAGCTCCGGAACTGACCAGCAGGACCTCCAGGCCGCGATTATGTAAATCTGCCATCTCCCGGACCAGGCCTTCCACCCGCTGCAGGTTGACCTTACCATTGGCATAGGTTAACGTACTGGTACCTACTTTGATCACTATCCGTTTGGTTTGTTTCAATTCCTTCCGCCAGCTCAATTCTCCCATCTCCCCTGAATGCGGTTGCTATTCGCTATAGTCAAATTCCATGCTGCTTATCCTAACGGTGTCGCCTTCCTTGATGCCCATCTTGCGGAGTTCATTCTCCAAGCCCATATGCTGCAGCGTGCGTTGAAAGCGTTGTAACCCCTCATCCGTACTGAAGTTGGTCATGGCCATCAGCTTCTCGATGCGCTTGCCGGTTACATCATACACTCCATCAACAATTTCGATCTTGAAGGCTTCCTCTTCTTCATATTTCCTAACTACCGCTTCCTCGCTCACCTTCACTACCTCGCGGGGCAGGTTCTGCAATAGTTCCCAGGTCTTGTCCATCAATGGTTCCAGACCCTCCCCGGTGGCTGCCGATATCGGGTAAACCTTATCAGCAAACTGATTGACCAGGCGCTCCAGGTTCTCCTGGGCTTCCGGCAGATCCATTTTATTGGCGGCCATCAACCACGGTCGTTCCAGCAGATCAGCGCGGTATTGCTCCAGTTCGTGGCGCAGGGTCTCATAATCCTCTAAAACATCCCGCCCTTCGGTTTGGGCGGTGTCCAGCACAAATATCAATAGGCGGGTACGCTCAATATGGCGTAAAAATTCATGTCCCAAACCGGAGCCCTCGTGCGCTCCTTCGATCAGACCCGGTATATCGGCAATAACAAAGGCATCCCGGCTCTTGGTCTGCACCACGCCCAGATTGGGCACCAGGGTGGTAAAAGGATAATCGGCTACCTTGGGCCTCGCTGCCGACACCCGGGAAATAAAGGTGGACTTGCCCGCATTGGGGAAGCCAACCAGGCCCACGTCAGCCAGCAGTTTAAGTTCCAGTCTTATATATCTTTCTTCCCCCGGCTCGCCATTTTCCGATATCGAGGGAGCGCGGTTAACCGAATTGGAGAAACGAGCATTGCCGCGACCGCCGCGACCGCCCCGGGCTACAACCGCTTCCTGTCCGGTCTCCACCAGATCAGCGATCAAATCGCCGGTGTCATCATCCCGGATAATGGTCCCGACCGGCACCTTTGCCACCATATCTTCGCCGGCGGCTCCATGCATATTCTTGCTCTGGCCGTGCACACCGCGTTCGGCCTTGAAATGTCGGTGGTATTTAAAGTCCATCAAGGTGGAAAGGTTGTCATCAGCCACAAAAATAACATGACCGCCTCGTCCGCCGTCACCGCCGGAGGGACCGCCCATCGGCACATATTTTTCCCGGCGGAAGGCGATGACGCCATTGCCGCCGTCGCCGCCTTTTACAAAAATTTTAGCTCTATCTACAAACATTGCTTCACTCCTGGTTATCTAAAAAATCGTCTATTGCTCTCTCTAACCTTAAATCTGGCTTTCGTAAGGGGAATCCGGCAGATGTTTGCTGTTAAAGACCAGCCGGTAAGTGTTGTCGTACTGGTATAGGGACAGGTTTACGGTGGCATAGTCCTCATCTTTACCCGGTTTGATCATTTTTTTGCTGAGTTCCTTCAGGATCTGGCAAGGTTGGTTGTTGGCCTGCAGCGTCTCGATGGAACTTATTCTGATTTCATTATACTCTAGTATTATGCCCAAATCCCGGGCAGCTAACATCTGATCGTAGAGATACAAAGCCACCGGAGCTGTAGCCTGCTCAAAGAGATTCCGCTCGTTTGCTGCCTGTTCAGCGACATTAACGATATAGTTCTTAGCCATCTCATGCCGGCCCAAGTCAATATAACTCATGATCACCTGCAAGTGATTACCGAAATCATGGCGTACTCTTCTCAGCAGTCGCACCATTTCCTCACTCTTCAACATCTTTCCTCCCCGAAAATAATAGTAGGGAAAGCAGCAACTTTCCCTACATTAGCTTTAATATGATATCTATCCTGATGCGTTTATGAGCTTAAACTGCTATCAACGGGGTAGACACTTACTTGCTTCTTGTCTCTGCCTTTTCTCTCGAACTTAACTTTTCCATCCACTACGGCAAAGAGGGTATCATCTCCGCCGATCATAACATTGTTGCCCGGGTGGATCTTGGTGCCGCGCTGCCGGACCAAAATGTTGCCGGCGCGAACTACCTGGCCGTCATACCTCTTGACTCCCAGGCGCTTGGACGCGCTATCGCGGCCGTTCTTGGAACTGCCGACACCCTTCTTATGTGCAAAGAGCTGTAAATCAAATTTAAACATCTCAAGACCTCCTTATTACATCGAGAAACTCACTGTAAACTTCCTGCATGGCCAGCAAGCCGGCCTCCATGGTGGTCAGAATCACCTGGGCCTTTTCCTGTTCTCTCTCATCCAACTCCGAGGGGAGTTCACAGCTGATCCATCCTTCGCTGATCTCGTAGATCACCTCGGGGGTCAAATGCTTGATCAGCCCCAACAGAGCAGTTTGGGTTATGGCGGAAACCCCGGCACAGTAGATATTTTCTCCTGCTTCCAGATCTCCGGCGTGACCGCTGACTGAAAAAGAACGGATTTGGTCACCTTCCAGGTTCAGAACTACTTTTATCATATACTTGCAACTTAGGCCAGGATTTTTTCAATCTTGATCTTGGTGAATGGTTGCCGGTGGCCTTGTTTCTTCCGGTAGTTCTTGCGCTTCTTGTACTTGTAGACTACCACTTTCTTTTCCCTGCCTTGTTCCAATACCAACGCCTCTACCTTGGCTCCGGCTACCAGTGGGTTGCCGATCTTTACGCCGCCGTTTTCGTCATTGATCATGAGAACCTGGTCCAGGGTAAGCTGTTGTCCAGCTTCGATCTCAAGCTTTTCAATCATGAGAATCGTGCCTTCGCTGACCTTGTACTGTTTGCCGCCTGTTTGAATAATTGCGTACATCGTTTAGAAAAACACCTCCAAGTTTTTTAGACTCGCCAGTCTCAAGGCAGGCTTGAAGCCATTTAGGGGCCCGGACCGTGCGGTTGCAAAAACTGCAACCAAAATAGACGTTATCACAAATAACCCATTACGTCAAGAAAGAGTACGGGTACTCACTTCTCGCTGGTCCCGGTAATATTATAGTCAGCTATTGCCATCTCCGGGTTGGGCAGAAGCTTGATCTTTTTGTTTATGCGCCGGGTTATATAGTCCATATTCTTCTCATCATTGGCGATAAATTGAAGCAGCTGCGGGTTGGCCTCGCATATAATAACGTCATTCTCCAGATAGCCCATGTTGGCCAGCTTTCGTTTGACCTCACAGGCCAGGGCGAACATGTTGATGGTTCTCCCCCTGCCGTTGCAAACAGTACACTCGTCAGTGAAGAACTCAGACACCCCATAGCGGGATTTTTTGCGGGTCATCTCCAGGAACCCCAAACCCGACATACCGATGATACGAGTATGAGCCTTGTCCCGGGCTACCTCGCGTTTAAAGGTGGTCAGCACCTTTTCTTCATTGTTTTTATCCTTCATGTCGATAAAATCCATCAATATGATGCCGCCCATACTACGGAGCCTCAGTTGGCGTGGTATCTCCACCGCGGCTTCCATATTGATACTGAAGATGGTCTCCTCAAAATTATCCTTGCCGGTATATTTGCCGCTGTTGACGTCAATCACCGTCATGGCTTCGGTCTGATCGATGATGAGATAGCCGCCGTTCTTCAGCCACACCTTGCGGCGCAGGGTGCGGCGAATATCCTTATCTAAGCCATATTTCTCAAAAAGATCGCCTTCCTCATACTGCACAGTAAAATCAAAGGTGACCTTCTTTTTGTCCATATAATTGGTTATCTTGTCCTTGAGCTTCATGTTGTTAATGATTACCCGCCGGGTATCAACGTCCAGATAATCACGCAGGGTTCGCTCCAGGACATCAATATCTTCATAGATCAGGCTGGGTGCCTTTTGCCGTTCAAAGCGCCGGTTGATCTCCTGCCACACTTTGAGCAGGTCATCCAACTCGGCCAGGATCTCATTGTCTTCTGCCTCACCGCAGGCGGTACGCAAAATGATGCCGGTGTCCCCGGGCCGTTTTTCCTCGATCAATTTCTTGAGATACTCCCGGCGCTCGTTACAGGTCAGCTTGCGGGAGATAGAGACCTCTCGCTGATGTGGCAAAAGGACCAAAAAATGACCAGGAATGGTCAGATGGCCAGTAACCCGGGCCCCCTTTTCAGAAAATGCCTCCTTTTTGACCTGAACCATCAAGTCCTGACCCCGCTTCAACTGGTCAAATACCTGGCTGCCTTTAGGCATACCAGGCATAACCACATCACCGGCGTAGAGAAAGGCATTCTTGGCCAGACCGATATCGATAAAGGCGCAGGACAATCCAGGCAGGATATCCTTGACCTTGCCCTTAAATATATTACCTACGCTTTCATCCTGATCTGCCCAGAAAACCTCAGCCAGGCGCCCATCTTCCACGATGGCCACCCGTGATTCCCAGGGATATATCTCAGCGATTAATTCCCGTATCAAACTACTTCACCTTTTCCAACGGAGTACTAAAAGCAGCATTACTTAAGATATAATTGCCGCTGCGATAGACATCTTTCAGGCTGCTCGGGTTGATGCCATGCTGTTCCAACAATTCGATCAGTTCATCATAACGAACATTTACCGGTTCACCCGTGCTTACCCATAACTCCATAATAACAAACTCTTGGGCTTGATTCACTGCAATTTTGAGAATTCCCCCACGTAAATCTTTGTTTTGTCCTTTTTTTTTGCCCCGGCTGCGCACTATTAACTCAGATGCCGACAGTAGTTCCCTGCTTACCTCTTCCAGCACGGGTGTCGGAGTATCCATAACAAAGCTGTACGCAGCGCTGTTGATCACCTTCATCAAGGCCGGACTGTGATTTTCAATAACTCGAACATCGTTCAGCCCCATGGCTGGAGGCAAAGCTGCATTAAGGCTGCTCATAAATTCTTCAGGTTTCATCGGGCTTTTTAGTTCCAGATCAAAATATTCGCGCGTTCCCCAAAGCCCTACCGGCAGCACCGTACCCAGAGACATTTTGAGATGCGGGTTGAAACCTTCACTCAGCGCATAGGGTATACGGGCCCGGCGCAATGCCCGCTCCATCAGGTGCATCATGTCCAGATTGGATAAAAATCGCAAATCAGCATCTACGTGATATTCGCATCTTAACATCATATCAATCCACCGGCTCCTCATCCAGGATAAAAGTCTCACGCTCCACTGAGAGCAGGTCTGTTTCCTTAATGTCCAGTTCCACTGCGAAGCGGGGACATATACCGCAGCCGGTGCATCCTTCCATCCGACAGTCATGGGTCAGAGCCGCCTCTTTCGCCTTTTCAGCCTCCCGCCACAGATAAGGCCGATTGATCCCGGTGTTGATGATGTCCCAGGCAAACCGCTCGCTGCGCGGCTTCTCCCTCTCCGTATAAAAATCAGGTTCTATATCACACCGTCGGAACGCCTCCATCCACCTGTCATAGCTGAAATACTCGCTCCATCCATCAAACTTGCAGCCCTCTTGCCAGGCCTGATATATGACGGCTCCCAACCGGCGGTCGCCACGGGCGATGACCCCTTCCAGAGAGCTGGTCCGGTAATCGTGAAAGCTTAACTTGATATTCTTCTGACGGTACCGGGTCATGAACCTCCGCTTGGCCTCCAACTCCTCCGGACTATTCATGGGCTGCCACTGGAAAGGGGTATGGGCCTTGGGCACAAAGCAAGCGATGCTGGCGCGAATCTCCACCGGGCGCCGGGAAAAGCGCTGGCCGACCTCCCTGACCTTTTTCAGTAATTCCAGGATGGCATCCAGGTCTGCTTCCTCTTCGTAGGGCAAGCCGATCATGAAATAGAGCTTCACGGCCAGCCAACCTGATTTAAAGGCCGCTTCCGCCGCTCCCAGGAGCTGTTCTTCAGTAACGTTCTTATTGATAATATCCCGCATGCGCTGGCTGCCAGCTTCCGGAGCCAGAGTCAATGTTGTTTTGCGTACTTTTTGCACTTCATTGGCCAAATCAATGGAAAAGGCATCCACCCGCAGAGAAGGCAGCGAGACACCGATCCCCTGATCCCCGTATTGCTTCACCAGATCGCGCACCAGGCTGTCCACTCCCGAATAATCAAGAGTGCTCAATGAAGCCAGGGATATCTCTTCATAACCGCTGCTGCAGAGCTGCTGTTCGGCCTGCTTCCGCAGAGTACCCAGACTGCGCTCCCGCAGTGGACGGTATACCATACCCGCCTGGCAAAAACGGCAGCCGCGCTGACATCCCCGCATGACCTCCAAAACTGCACGGTCGTGAACGATATTCATATATGGCACTATCGGGGCATCCGGATAGTAGGCTTCATCCAAACTCTTGACTACCCGCTTGCGCACCCTGGCAGGTATCCCCTCCCCCCGAGGTCTGATATCCTGCAGGGTTCCATCTTCATTGTAGGCAGGTTCATAAAGTGCTGGAATATATACTCCTTCGATAGCTGCCAGTTTCAAAAGCAGTTCCCCGCGGTTGTCTCCACGGTTCCGGCCGACCACATCCAGGAACTCCGGCAGCATATCTTCTCCGTCTCCAACCTGAAAAGCATCAAAGAATTCCGCAAAGGGTTCAGGATTGAAGACCACCGGACCACCAGCGATTATCAATGGGTGATCATTATTTCTATCACTGGATCTCAAGGGTATTCCCGCCAGATCCAGCATATTCAATACATTGGTGATCGACAGCTCGTACTGCAAGGAGAAACCCACCACATCGAAGTCACTCAGCGGCCGAAATGATTCCAGAGCATAGAGTGGAATTCCCTCTTCCCGCATCACTGCTTCCATATCTGGCCAGGGTGCGAAGCTGCGTTCCATCAAATGCGGGGTACGTTCATTGATCAATCCGTAAAGTATCTTCCCCCCGATATGTGACATGCCAATCTCATAAACATCGGGAAAAGCGAAAACCATCTTTACTTCAGCTTGATCCCAATCCTTTTGTATCATATTGACCTCACCGCCCGTATAACGGGCCGGCTTGGACACCCGGGGCAAAACCTCCCGGAACAACTTGTCCTTCATATACAAAAACCTCCAGGGGCACTAATTCAAGGCAGATTTACGCAGATTAGATACAGATTAACGCAGTTTTTTTGATAGTATCCTAATAGGTAATTCTAACAGACTACATGGTGAATGACACCATTATAACTTGTTCTTATCCTACCATAATTAATTGTTGTTTAACCGCATTTGTCGTTTACCCCAAAACTGCTTAAAGAAATCTGCGTAAATCATTCTAAATCTGCGTTACCTGCGTCTATTCTCCCTTAACAGTCGTCAAGAGTAGCTCGGGGGCCTTTTTCGAGGAGGGTCTCGATGAGGCGGGCTTCGCCCAGCATAGCAACAACGTTGTCGCCTCGGTCCATTACTACTGTCATCAGGTAATGTGTCGGCTGAACATTTTCAAGTACCCTGGTAATACGGGTGGAAGGATAGGCCACTACCTGGCGTGACACCAACAAGCCGCTGCGTGCCAGTTCAGCCTTTTTATTGATCAGGAAGCGCATGAAGGCATAAGCCAGGTACTTCTTTTCCCGGCGGGCGGCCCAGAAGAGGAAGACCCCGATCAGGACAAGATTTATTCCGCTCAGACTCTGATAGCTGATCCAGATCCCGCTCCCGATCAGGCCGCCTCCTATGATTTGACCCAATAGTGCGGCATAACTGGTTGCTTTTTTAAATCCCAGGCTCCGTGAAATTGCGGCTCGCAGGATTCTCCCGCCATCCAGTGGCAGTGCCGGCAACAGGTTGAATATCCCCAAACCAAGATTTAATCTGACTAGAAAAATGCCGGCCAGGCTATCCGGCCAAAAATGCAGAAAATAACTGAGGGCCGCCAGCGACAAGCTTACCAGCGGTCCCGCCAGGGCTATATAGATCTCGATCTCGGGTTCCAGTCCGGTAATATCCTCAATGCGAGCCTGTCCGCCGAAGGGCAGAATCTCGATATCGCTCACCTTTACCCCCAACAACAGGGCTACCAGCGTATGGGCCATTTCATGAATCAAGAGCGAGGCAAGTATGATGAGGATTTCCAAGCCCAGCCCCAGACCGACATACACCGCTGCCAAGAGGAGGAATAGCAGGTTCACCCGGATATATACCCCGCCCACTCTTCCCAGTGTCATGCCCAATCGCCCCCTGACCCAGGCCTGCCAACAATTGGCCGGAAAACTCTAGGTACCGGCAAATATGCTCTCCGGATTCAGAGGGCCTTCCCCGTTTTGGAGTTCAAAATAGAGTTGTTCTCCGGATTTCCCCAACACCTTGCCGACCTCCACCTCGGTTCCTTCCTTAACCAGCACCTCCTGCAGTCCTCCGTAGACTGACACCAGCCCATCTTCATGCACCACCTTCACCTGTCTGCCGCCACGCGCACTGCTTATGCCATCCACTTTTCCGACCAGGATTGGTTCCACCAGGGTGCCCGGCTTTACCTTCAGGACCATGCCAGGATTGAACTCCTGTTTTCTTTCGGCTTCATTCCAGTACCATCCGTAGTGTTCTTTGACCCCAATAATGGTGCAGGGTTTTTGCATAGTGATATCACCTGAAGCCGGCACCCCCTCACCCGAACCCGGACCGCGCATATTCTCCAGGTATATGGCAAGTTTTTTCTGTACCCCGTAATCACGCATCACATACGTGATTACTGGAGAAAGCATCCTTTCGCTCCGGTTGTCCGACTGCATGGCAAGTCCGGTCAGGGTGGCGATCACAATCACAATCAACATGCGCAGCTTAAAACTCCCCAGCAATATTGATCACCTCTTTTATAATTGACATGAAACACTGGTAAAATATATCAGTTCTCTACCGTATTTATGCCTATTTTAGCCCCAGGCAAATTTAATTGGCTTTTATAAAATTATTGATATTGATATTACTTGTATGTAATAATGTAGAAAAGGCTGACTTTCGTTGAATTAACACCTGATAAAGAAAACTATGAAGCGGGGGTTTTATTAATGAAGACCAGAATCACAGAATTATTCGGCATCGAATACCCCATCATCTGCGGAGGTATGTTATGGCTGGCCACTCCCGAATTATGCGCGGCCATATCCAATGCCGGAGCCCTGGGCAATATTACGGCCTGTAATTATGACAGCGGCGAAGAACTGCGCCAGGCCATTCAGAAGGCGCGCCAGCTGACCAGCAAACCTATCGGCATCAACATCACTGTACTGCCTTCCATGCGCTTCACCGAGGCAATTTATGATGATTTTTTCCGGGTATGCGCGGAGGAAAAGGTCACGGCCATCGAGGTTTCCGGCAAGCCGGCAGTCAAGTACATGGATATGCTCCACCAAGCCGGGGTCAAGGTTATGCACAAGGTAGGTGCGGTTCGCCATGCCAAGAATATTGAACGTTTTGGTTATGACGCCATTATTGCCGCTGGCATCGAAGAAGGCGGACATCCCCTGAATGACGATGTGACACTCATGGTTCTGCTCCCGCGTATAGTCGAGTCGGTAAACATTCCGGTCATCGCCACCGGAGGTATCGCTGACGGCCGGGGACTGGCAGCGGCCATGTCACTAGGAGCCGAGGGGGTTTTAATGGCCACCAGATTCATAGCCACCCGGGAATGCGCTGTCCATCCCCATGTATACGAAGAACTAATCAACCGCCAGGAGAACGAGACCACCCTCATCTGCAAGACGGTGGGCCTGCAGGGACGCGCTCTGAAGAATAAACTGGCTGAACAGGTACTGGAGCTGGAGGCCAAAGGCGCAGGCCTGCCGGAGCTTGTCCCGCTCTTATCCGGCCAGAAAGTCAAGGAGGCCTGGCAATCGGGGGAAATCGATTCAGCCGCCATTATGGTAGGTCAATCGGTGGGTTTGGTTAAAGAGGTCACTACCTGTGAAGAATTGATTCAGTCCATGGTCAAAGAAACCAGAGAAATTATGGAGAGAAACCTGGCCAAGTTCTGATCTGTTGATAACTCAACTTAGCAGTCAGCACATACTGCGCAGCATTGAAAGCAAGACGTGGGAGCTAAGGGGTACGGAATGTACGCAGGCGGCTGCGCCGCACGCAGAATAATTAGATTTACGCAGTTTTTTATTAGAGTTTCAATGGGAAATATCTGCGTGAATCATAAAAAACTGCGTAAATCTGCGTCAATCATAAAAAATTAGCGTCCTTCCCCCTTCGGGGACAACTTATGCGCCTTCGCGCAATCAATGACGTTGCGTCCATTCGTTCCCCTTACCAAGGTTACGCTTAACCGGGCAACTGCGAAAGTTGAGTTGATAACAAAAAGCGGGAAGTTTCTTCCCCGCTTAAAGACCTTCAAAAGAAGCGAATCTCGTTCCTTATATCGTAAGCCCGCTCAAACAACGTACCCAATCGATTTGGGGTCACGGTCCTTTCGCAGAACCATCCCCATGCTTCCATTTCATTCGCGGTTAACGTTAAATTCTACATCCGTATAATCCTTTTCGGATTTCTTGACCAGTTTGTCATAAATACCCTGGGGAACCAGATACATTGAGAAATTCACTATCTTTTCGAGCAGGATCAGCAGGTCGTCATTGCCATCCCAGTACTGCAGCATTAGGTCCCTTCCTGCACTGTCCATCAGTCGTTTCAAAACCAGGGCGATAAGCAGTATATCGTCGATCTTGCCCAAAAAAGGTATAAAATCGGGCAGAAAATCGAGCGGCGAAGCTACATATACGATGGTGCCCAACAGCAGGGCCTTGTCCGTCTTAGAGACGCTTTCATCCTGGACCAGGCGGTACATGAGTTTAATGAAGTTGGGAATAAGCATCAGGGCTTCCTTGGCCGTATTGGTGAGCTGGCTCTTTTCAGTTGCACTCATTTGATCGACCTCCTCGCACCATTATTATTGCCCGCAAACTAAAATACTATTTTTCTGCCCCGCAGGTTGACACTGAGGATCAGACCGACCGCTATAAGGTTGGTCAACATGGAACTTCCGCCATAGCTAAGAAAGGGGAGAGGAATACCGGTTATCGGCATCATACCGATGGACATACCTATGCTCTCGAAGATGTGAAACAACCACATGGCAGTTATCCCCAACACCATCAGCGTACCGTAAAACTCCTTACATTGGAAGCTGATGCTGACAGCCCTTAGAATGAGGATGCCATAGAGTATTATTACAAAAGCAGCTCCGAGGAAACCTAATTCTTCCCCGATTACAGCATAGATAAAATCAGTATGATGCTCGGGTAAGAAATTGAGCTGAACCTGGGTTCCGTGAAAGAGGCCCTTGCCGACCAGTCCTCCAGAGCCGATGGCCACCAGCGACTGGATGATGTTCCAACCTGATCCCCGGCCACCCTGTCCGTCATTATAAGGGTTTAGAAAGACGATCAAACGGTTCAACTGATAGTCTTTCATCGGCAGTGGCATACCAAATTGAAAATGCAGCACTAAAACCAGGACGATTAACAGGAAACCTGAACCGAATAACAGCACCAGCAATTTGGGATTGGCTCCGGCAACAAACATCATAACTGCCATTATTGCAATGTATACCAAAGCAGTACCCAGATCAGGCTGCATAAGAATCAACAACAGGGGGATACCCATATAGAGAAAACAGGGAAACATCTTGCCCCAGGTATCGAGATCCCCTTTGCGTTCATTCAGGAAATCAGCAAAGGCCATAATCAGAAATATCTTGGTGAATTCGGCCGGTTGCACAGCCGGGAGTGGTCCCAGGCTAATCCATCCGGTTGTCCCCCGGATCTCTTGGCCGACAATTAAAACCAGCAACAGCAGAAAAAGTGATAAACCATACAGCCACCAGCTGTAACGGCGAAGATTAGTATAGTCGTACTGGAGTATAAACACAACCGCCAGCAAACCGATGAGAATCGAGACCGCCTGTTTCTTCACGTAGAAATAGCGGTCAGCCGAGATCCCATAGCTGGCGCTGGCCAATACTATCAAGCCGAAGACCAGCATTATCAGCAAGGTACCCACAAAACTCTTGTCGATAAACTTAAGCCGCTTTACTTCCAATGCTCCTACCTCCCTGCTTATTATAAAGCCAGGGTGAATAATGTGTCCAGTTTGCAAAATCAGGGAGAACGGAAGAACCATTAGACGCAGATTAACGCTGATTTAATATGATTAACGCAGATATTTTTTGAGGAATATTGATTATAAATCATAATGGATGCACACAGAAAAAGGGGCACCGTGCACAGTGCCCCTCAGGTGATCCCATTAAGATCTAATCGTTTTCATACCACACCAATTATTCTCTGCTATCCCCTCCCTTCTTTAATAAACATAAAAATCCTATCACGGAATCAGTAATAGCCTTAAATATGTGATTACTCACAAAGCGTAAATATCTGCGTTAATCATATTAAATCTGCGTCAATTTATAAGCCTTTTACCCCCTAACCCGCCCGGCGGAATCCCTTGACCGGGATATTGGCCACCAGGGCCACCGATTGGTCGTCGTTTTCGAAGTTGACGCACAGGGCGTCCTCGTCTATCTCCAGATACTGACGTATTACCTTGATCAGGTCCTCCTTCAGATTATTCAGGACCTCGGGCGATACCGAGGAGCGGTCGTGCACCAGCACCAGACGTAAGCGCTCCCTAGCAATATCTTTGCTGTTCATAGCATCTTTCATAAATATTCTGGCAAGGATATCTAACACCACGTCGCCCCCTTTACCTGGCCAGCTTCAGCATTTTTCTGAACCTACCCACGAAACCGCTGCTCTCTTCTTCCATGGCCATGATCGGTACCTCTTCACCCATCAGGCGCCGGGCAATACGACGGTAAGCTCCTCCGGCCCGGGAAGCGTTTTCCAAAACCGCCGGCTCTCCGCGGTTGGTAGAGACTACGATCGATTCATCTTCCGGTACCACCCCGATCAGGGTGATAGATAGAATGTCCAGGATGTCATTGATATCCATCATATCTCCGCGCTTAACCATCTTGCTGCGCAGGCGGTTGACTACCAGATGGCTGTCCCTCAGGCCGCTGGCCTCCAGCAAGCCGATGATACGATCAGCATCACGCACGGAGGAAACCTCCGGGGTGGCTACCACAATGGCCTCATCGGCGCCAGCCACAGCATTTCTGAACCCTTGCTCAATCCCGGCCGGACAATCGACCAAGATAACATCGAAATCCTTGCGCAGCTCGTTAGTAAGGTTCTTCATCTGATGGGGGGTTACTGCAGTCTTGTCCTTGGTCTGGGCCGCCGGAAGCAAATGCAGACCATCAAAGCGCTTGTCCCTAATCAAGGCCTGGTTCAATTTGCAGTTGCCATTGACCACATCCACGATATCGAATACGATCCGGTTTTCCAGTCCCAGCACCACATCAAGGTTTCTGAGCCCAATATCGGTGTCGATCATTACCACCCGCTGATTCAACATGGCAAGCGCAGTCCCTAAATTGGCCGTGGTAGTTGTTTTGCCCACCCCGCCCTTTCCCGAGGTGATTACAATAACCTTACTTTTCATTCTTATATAGCCTCCATTCATAATTTTAGCTTTTCAATAACTACCTTGCCGGCCCGAATCCTGGCCAGTTCCGGTATATTCAGCTCAACCCTCTCGCCATCCGGTGGTCGGGTAATGTGATTGGCGATCCTCAATTGAGTAGGATTCATGCGGTAAGCGCTTATCAGGGCCGTCTCATCGCCAAAGGCCCCAGCATGCACCATCCCCCGCAGCGACCCCAGAACTATTATATTGCCTCCGGCAATCACCTCAGCTCCGGGGTTTACATCCCCCAAAATCACCACGTTACCCTCGCTAAACAGCTTCTGACCGGAGCGAAGGTGCCGGCACACCATCACGGTATCGTTGTAGTATGGCATGTCGTCAAAGGTGTGTTCTTCATCCTCTGCATCCGCCTCGCGACCGGGTGGGCCATTGGACATCAGATCCTGCAGATAGAAGCCATGGTCCAGCAGCAGATCTTCTATTTGCCGAACCTGCTTGCTGGTAAGATGCTGATCCCCAATATCGATCCTCACCAAGGTCCCTGGTGGATAGCCCGTAAGCTTTGCCAGTCGGTACTGCAATTCCTCCTCCAATTCGGCAAAGCTCATCATGTTGCCGATATTGATATGAAGTTCTCTATTGGTAGTAGTAGCGATTGCCACAGAGCTGCCTCCCATCCAAAAGTTTCGAGCTGTTGTTTATATGTTCTATTGATTACAAATTTTTCCTTCAGAGAAAAAACAAAAAACAGGAGAATCATTCACTAATTCTCCCGTTTTACGTCACTTGGCCGGACAAAAATTATTACATTATTTGCTATAGTGTTTTAATTAGCGGCGGTTCCTTCCTGAGCACCACTGACCGGAACAGCTGAAGGGGTGCTGGGATTGTCGTTCACGGCAGTCTTGTTGGCATCACTTGCGCCGGTTTTCAATTCATTGTTCTTTTCCCTTGCATTATCTTCGGCCAAGTGGTCTACAACACCGAAGTACTGTTCGAAGACATCCCGGGCAATATAGCCCGCCGACCCGCCGCCGCTGATTCCATATTCGACTACTCCGGCAAATGCTATCTCCGGATCATCGGCCGGCGCAAATGCGATAAACACCCCGTGGAATTCCTTGCGGGCATTGTCACCTGCTCTGCCGGTTTCAGCCGTACCAGTCTTGGCCCCTACCCCGATTTCTGGCGGGAAATGGCCAAAAAGAGAATATGCCGTACCGCCAGGCTGGCTAACCGCCAGCATAGCAAGTCTGGTTTCAGCCAACGTCCGGGCGGAAACATCCGTATGATTAAGAATACGGGGTTTGATTGTCTTGAGCACTTTGCCCTCATGGGTCGCTATCTTCTTGACCAGATGCGGCTGCATCAGATAACCACCATTGGCGATGGTAGCGACATAATTGGCCAGTTGGATAACGGTAAAATTGTCAGCACCTTGGCCGATGGAAATATTGAAGGTATCGAACTGCTGCCAGTTGGTGTCGAAGTTATAATCGATTTTGTAATTTGCCTCAAGTATGACCTTTTCATTGGCTTTCTTTTTGAGAATCTTCTCTTTTTCATCCTCAGTCTTGGCATTGACCATTTGAGCGGCATATTTATTATCCAGTTCCTTGCGGAGAGCTGCGTATTTATTGTCAATTATGATGGCGCTGATTTGCTTCTTCCATTCCGGGGTCGGCAGCAAACCGCCCGTCTCATAGGGCAGATCTATACTCGTTTTACTGCCCAGACCAAACTGTTTGGCGACATGGATGATCTCATCTTTGCCGGCCCTTCGGCCCATCTCCTGAAAATAGGTATTGCAGGATACGGCCATAGCCCTGTAGTAGTTCACACTCCCATGTACTCCGGTGCATTTTATACGCGGGGCGATCCAGTAGGCTCCCGCACAGTTGACCAGATCAACCTGCGGATCCATTACCCCTTTTTCCAGGGCTGACATACCAGTAATTCCTTTAAACGTAGAGCCCGGAGGATAGGTGGTTTGAATGGCCCGATTGGTCAGGGCACCTGGGTTAAGCGGATCATAAGAACCCGCTGGCAGATAATAACTGGCCAGTTCGGGCTTCAGGTTGCCTTTCCAGTCATCCGGGTAGAGATTGGGACTGCTGGCCATAGCTAAAACCTCACCGGTCTTGACATTCAATAACACCGCCGATGCCACCTTGGCCTTGGGATTCTGCGACTGCAGACGGGACAGGTTTGCGGCCATACTCTTTTCCATAACCTTCTGGAGTTTAGTGTCCAGGGTCAGATATATATTGTTGCCCGGATGTGACTGCAATGTTAGCAGTTCCCGAACCGGTCGGCCGGCTACATTGACCTCCACCTGTCTAGCCCCATCCTGACCGCGCAGTTCATTTTCATATTGCTTTTCAATGCCGGCCTTGCCGATCAAGCTGTTAATGCTGTATTTCGGTCCTTCTTTACCGTTGAGCTCATCCTGGCTGATCGAATGGATATAACCCAGGACATGCCCGGCCACTGCCCCTTGCGGATAATTTCGCAGTGGTTCTACTGACACCTCAACTCCCGGAAGATCCTGGCGATTCTCTTCAATCTTAACTACCAGTTCCCAAGGGATATCGCGCATGATAACTACCGGCTCAAACAGCCTAAACTTCTGCAGTTCTATCTTATCCATTACGCTCTTCCTGTTAATATCGGGGTAGTAAGGCTTGAGCATGTCCACCAGATTCTTCACCAGATCGGTACGATCGACATTATCCAGATAACTCAGGCTGATGGTATAAACCAGTTCATTGGCAGCCAGGACCGACCCAGAGGCGTCATAAATCTCCCCGCGCGGGGCCTTCACTGCCACAAGCCGGATCCGGTTGTCCTTGGCCTGAGTCTGGTATTCATCATTAAAAAAAAGCTGGACCATAGCCAGGCGCAGGCCCAGTATCACCAGCAAAGCTATAACAAAATAGCCATATGCTTTGAGTTTGAATTTCAAAGTGCTCAAATTCATTTAAAACTCCCTATCATAGCTCAAACGTCCATAAATGGAAGAATTATAATACCAGAGGTACAATGGGACAGTCAGGACGATATTATAGATGATCTGATAGATGATACCCATACCGAGACCCAGGTCCATGTGGAATACCGGCAAAACTACCAGACTCATCAGGAACATACTCAGGGTATTGATACAGGTAGCAAGCAATACACCCAGAACACCTACCATTATGTTCTCCTTGAAGACATTGCCCTGGAGTTTTCCCAGGATATAGGCGGTCAGGCCCTTGGCCAAGGCATTCATACCAATAAACCTGCCCAGGACCAGATCCTCCAGTAAGCCGCACAGAAAACCATATACTGTGGCCTTTTTTTCACCGTTGATCAAGGCAAAAAAGGCCACAAAAATGAGAACCAAATCCGGCACCGTACCCTTTATACTATAAGTGCTGAAAATAGTCGACTGTAATAATATTGCCAGCCATGGCAATAAAATCAGGATGAATATTCGCACATACCTATTCATTGGCTGCATCTTCCCCCAGGGCTTCGAGCGGCGGGTGGTAATTCTTAATGATCAATACTTCTTCCAGTTTATCAAAGTCAGTCATCGGCTTGAGCTGAGCGATCAGGAGCAAGCCGCTGGGTTCCTTGGTCACCTTGCTGATCTTGCCGATGGCTATCCCTTTGGGATAAACCGAAGAAAGGCCGGAGGTAACCACAATATTGCCTTTTTTGATCTTGGAATAATAAGGAATATTGGCCATGCGCAGTCGATTGCTGTTGCCCAGTCCTTCAACGATGCCCCGGGTTTCACGGCTTTGCTGCAGAATGGCACCTACCGCCGTTTCCCGGTCGGTTATCAAATTGACCTGGGCGGAGTGCTGACTGACCGTTCCGATCCGCCCAACCAGACCCTGTGGACTGATCACCGCCATATCCTTGGCCACACCGGCCTCTTGACCCTGGTCTATCACCAGGTAGCGATACCAGTTACCAGAACTGCGGGCTATAACCCGGGCAGAAATGAAATCGAATTCATCTCTTTTAGATTGGGCAAATGACAGCACCTGGCGGAGCCGCAAGGCCTCGGCCCGGTATTCCCGAAGCTTCTGATTCTGCAGGGTCAGATCATTATTCTGCTTTTTTAGGGACTCGATGGTACGGCTCTGCTGCTGCTTGTTGGCAAAGGCGATAGTCCATCCGTCCCAATTGTGCCTAATGCCGCTTACCCCGCTTTGCAGCGGGGTATAAGTCTCTCGTACGATTTTCTCAAGCAGGGTGATGTTTTCGCGGTGAACAGAGGTTTTGCTCATAATAATCAGAGATACCACTACAACAGAAAGCACCAGCCAAAAGTACCTGCTCCTAAGAATTTTTAACAAAATCCCTCACCTGGCTATACGTTTTTCTTAGCGGGAACCAAAACCTTCTTCAAGACCTCGATGTTTTCCAGCACTCTCCCCGTGCCCCTGGCTACTGCCAGCAGTGGTTCATCACATGCATAGACGGGAATCTGGGTTTCCCGGCTTACCAGTTTATCCAGTCCTCTCAGCAGAGCTCCGCCGCCGGCCATGACAATACCGCGGTCTATGATGTCAGAGGCGAGCTCCGGCGGAGTCTTCTCCAGGCATACCTTGATTCCTTCGATGATCTGGTCAACCGTCTCCTTCAAGGCTTGCTGGATCTCCACCGAAGACACCCGGATAGTCTTGGGCAAACCGGTTACCAGATCCCGGCCCTTGACCTCATAGTAATCCTCGGGGCCTTCCCACATAGCTGAACCGATGGATATCTTGATATCCTCGGCAGTTCTCTCTCCTATCAGAAGGCTGTAATTCCTCTTGAGATGCCCCAGAATGGCCTCGTCCATCTTGTCGCCGGCTACCCTGACTGATTTGGCAGTAACAATCCCTCCCAATGAGATTACCGCTACTTCGGTGGTACCGCCACCGATATCGACAATGAGGTTGCCGGTAGGTTCATATACTGGCAGACCGGCTCCGATGGCTGCAGCCATTGGCTCTTCGATCAGATAGGCTTCTTTGGCTCCACCGGCCAGGGCTGCCTCACGTACTGCTCTCTCCTCAACGGTCGTGCAACCGGTGGGGATGCTGATAATTACCCGCGGACGTGCAAAGGGAGCCCGTTGCCCCAAAACCTTGTTTATGAAATACTTTATCATCGCCTGGGTAACGTCAAAATCAGCAATTACTCCATCCTTCATAGGGCGGATGGCCACGATATTGCCCGGGGTGCGTCCTATCATCTGTTTGGCTTCTTCACCAACGGCCAGGACCCGGCCACTGTCACTCTGAATGGCTACTACAGAAGGCTCAGTGAGTACAACTCCCTTGCCCTTTAAATGAACCAACGTATTGGCAGTTCCCAGATCTATGCCCAAATCTTTTCCAAACACTATTGCTTCCTCCTTATCACTATATTAACCCTCTGCCTTTAAGGCTGCACTGGTTGGTTTCTCCGATTATTATATGGTCCAAAACTTCTATTCCAATAATATTGCCGGCTTCAATCATACGCCGGGTCAATTCGATATCTTCCATACTGGGTGATGGATCACCGCTGGGGTGATTATGGATCAAGATGACCGAAGCAGCACTTCTCTTTACAGCGTTCTTAAAAACCTCACGCGGATGGGCGATCGAACTTGAAAGTCCGCCTATCGATATCTCCTCGGCAGCCAGCAATCCACCCTTGCGGTCCAGATACATGACCCGAAAATGCTCGCGGTCGTAGAAGCGCATATCATCGCCCGCCATTTCGCGCACCGCGTTCACCACATCATCAGGTGATTTGATGATCCTTTTGGGTGGTGCCTTGGCCAGCACCCGACGGCCCAATTCAATGGCCGCCTTAATTGAAACCGCCTTGGCCGGGCCGATACCCTTGTTACTCATCAGCTCTTCCAAACTTGCGTTCATAAAAAAGCGCAGGTTATTGTCATTGTCTTTGAGCAGTCGTTTGCCAAGGTCTACCGCATTCTCTTCCCGATTGCCACTGCCTAAAATAATACCCAACAATTCGCAATCATCGAGACTGGCTTCACCCCGTTCTATTAGCTTTTCCCGGGGCCGCATAGTCTCAGGCAGGTCCTTGATGCCTATCTTGTATTCGCTCACCTAATCCACTCTCCAGCAAATACAGTCCCTGCCTCTTCAACATCAGGTACAGGCGGCTCAAAGGCAGTCCAACCACATTATAATAACAGCCCTCCAGACCGGCCACAAATATTGCAGCCATTCCCTGGATGCCATAGGCGCCAGCCTTGTCCATCGGCTCGCCGCTAGCGATATAGGCTTCGATTTCTTCAGTATCCAACTCTCGAAAAAAAACCCGGGTCAGCTCAAATTCGGCTTCCCGACGGCCGGTTGCGGTGTCCAAAACACAAAGACCAGTGATAACCTCATGTTCGGTTCCGCTGAGCAGGGACAACATAGCAAAAGCATCCCGATCATCCACCGGTTTTCCTAGTATGCGCCCCTTACATACTACCATAGTATCAGCTGCAATTACGATAGAATCGGGATGGCTATTGCCTGCAACTTCGGCCTTGGTTGCCGCGATTCTGATGACTGCATCAACCGGTTTTTCCTTCGGGAGAATACTCTCATCGATATCGGCAGGGTCGGTTGTAAAAGCGAGGCCCAGGTTGTGCAGAAGCGTGGCGCGTCTTGGTGATGCAGATGCCAATATAACCTTTTTCAAGCCCATATCCTCGTAATTCTGCTTTTTGATGCTGGGTCCTTAAGGACCCATATCTATCTTACGGATAAGGAATCTAGATCTTTCGGTTCTTACTATCCAATGATTACATTCGGCGATAGATCAGATAGGCCAATACAAATCCCAGTAATGTAAAAAAGCTGATATGCATCATGAAGCCAAAGGTAAAAGTAAAGACGTTCAGATCAATAGTGAACCTTGGCACCCCGATACTTTGGACCTTGCCAAGCATCTGCAGCACCGGCCACGCCTTGATCAAAGCTTCGCCAATATATGAACCGATTATCCCCCCCAGGACCAGCAACAAGACCAGCAGCTGCCATCCCGGGTAAGCACGAGATATATCCTTCACTAAATACCTCCAAACATAGATTTCCCTAAAAGTTTAGCATTAGAAAATGACAAACACAAGCACAAGCCGGTGACACAAGGGACGGTTGTTCTGACACCTTTTCGCGAAAAGGTGTCAGAACAACCGTCCCCTCGACACACCCCCGATTTACCGGTGGTTAAAAGCCAGATTAAAACTTAGTACTTCCAGATTGACCGACAGGTCTACATTCCTTAGAACAACATCCTGCGGAACCCGTAAGATGCGCGGTGAGAAATTGAGTATAGCCTTCACCCCGGCCAGGATCAACTCATCCGTCACTTCTTGGGCTACCGATGCAGGAACAGTTATTACCCCTATGTTTATCGCGCGTTCTTTGACCCGTTCGGACAGTTTACCCAGGGCTTCAACTTCGATGCCGTCCAGTTTGGTTCCGATAATCCTGGGATTAATATCGAGAACTGCCCGGACGTTAAAACCCCGGTCGGCAAAACCTTGATATAAGGCCAGAGCAGAACCCAATTTGCCCGCCCCGATGATAATAGCATTCCACTGACGGTCCAGGCCCAATATCTTCATGATATGGCCATAGAGCTCATCCACCTTGTATCCTACGCCCCGTGTACCAAATTCGCCGAAATAGGCCAGATCCTTTCTGACCTGAGCAGAACTTACCCCTACACCCTCAGCAATTTCACCGGAGGAAACCGTTTCACTTCCTTCCTGCATGAGCTGGTGCAGGAACCTGGAATAAATGGATAAACGCATAACGGTTGCTTCAGGTATTTTATAGGCTTTCAAGTTCTCACTCCTTTTGCAGTAAAATCGGCAAAAGCCTGTCCAGCACAACAGGACAGGCACTTCTTGGAAATGCCACTAGCATGCCTTATTATACTAACATTGTAATCAGCTTGTAAACAACAATCGAAACCAGTGCGGCGGATGGAATGGTGATAAACCAGGCAATTACTATCTGACGGGCTATGTTCCACCGAACACCCTTCAGCCTTTTTGCTGCGCCTACCCCCATTATGGAAGAAGAAACCACATGAGTGGTACTGACCGGTGCGCCAATATGACTGGCAGCAAAGATAACTAAAGAGGAAGTAAAATCAGCAGCAAAGCCGTTGATGGGCTCGATTCGAAAGATTTTGCCTCCCATGGTACGGATGATTCTCCAGCCGCCGATAGCTGTCCCCACTGCCATGGCAGCGGCACAGGCCATCTTTACCCACAGGGGCACAGCAAAGTTGCTGATTATATTACCGCTCAACAAGGCCATAGTAATAATACCCATCGATTTTTGCGCATCATTGGAACCGTGGGCAAATGCCGCCATACAGGCCGATAATATCTGCATTTTACGAAATGAATTATTGGTCCGGGCTGGTGACGCTCCCCGGAAGAGCCAGAAAAGCAGGGTCATGACCAGACTGCCCGCTACCATTGATACCACTGGTGATATTATCAGTCCGGCAAAGATCCTGGTGAATCCATGCCATAATACAGCCTTATAACCAAACCCAGCAATAACGCCCCCGATCAGACCACCGATCAGGGCATGGGAGGAACTGCTGGGGATGCCGAAGCGCCACGTAATGAGGTTCCAGGTTATTGCGCCGATCAGAGCGCAAGAAAGCACCAGTCCGGTCACATTATCAGGAGATACGATGCTCTTGCCGATGGCAGCCGCTACAGCAGTTCCCGTCAGGGCACCGGCGAAATTAAAGCTGGCGGCTACCATAATAGCAGTACGAGGTGAGAGGGCTTTAGTCGATACCGAGGTGGCTATGGCATTGGCCGTATCGTTAAAGCCATTGACAAAATCGAAACACAAGGCCAGTAATACTACCAGGACAACCAGTGCGATACTAAACATATTTGACTGCTACTCCCTTAATGACGTTGCTAACGTTCTCGCAGTAATCCAGAGTAGTCTCCAGGTGTTCGTAAATTTCCTTCCATTTGATGATATCGATGACATTCTCAGTTTTCTCAAAAAGAAGGGCGATCCCTGCTCGATACAGATAATCCCCCTCGTGTTCATAGGAACGGATCTTATCACATGATTCAATAATATCCAGACTGTTTTGACGCACATGCGGCAGCTTGGAAACCGCCTGCCGTATCTCCGCTGATGCATCTTCCAGGGTCTTTACCAGTTTGAGCACATAAACATCCTTAGGGGGGCCTACCTTGAAGATCACGATCTTCTCCATGGTACCCTGAACATGGTCCAGTACGTTGTTGAGCTCCCGGGCTAACAATAATATATCCTCACGATCGAAGGGAGTAACAAATGAGGCATTGATGCGGTCCATCACATGAGCCAATATATTGTCGCCGCGTTCCTCCACCTCGTTTATCTTTTCCAGGTTGGCAGCCGCATCAGTCTGCTTCTCGAGAAATACCTTCAGGATATCCGTAGCTTCACAAATCGCCTCAGCTAACTGCTCGAAATACTTAAAAAAGCGATCATCCCGTGGCTTCAGCCTGACCAATCTATTACCTCCCTCTACACTTTTCCGTGTATACATTATAATTTATCCCCAAATCAGCGTTGTTAAGAATCTGTTATAAATTCGTTAACTTATACTTAACTTGTCTCTTCCTTCAAGCAGGTATGAACGAGCCCGGTCCAGTACATAAAAAGACCCGGTGATCAGTAGGTATTCATTCCCGTGCAACAGATCCAGCCCACGCTCTGCCGCCTTGCTGATGTTTTCCTCCACCAGGAAGCCTTTATGCGGGAAGAGCTCCTGCCAGATCCCCGCTACCCGCTGCCACTCGGTCCCCCGCGCTCCCTCCGGGCGGGTCACTATGCAGAACCGGGTATTTTCCCCCAGCGGCTGCAGCGAATTCTTTACATCCTTGTCATTCAGCCAACCGCAGACCAGCACCCGCTTCCTGCCCGGCAGAATTCGGTCCAGTGACTCGGCCAAGGCTCGGGTTCCCTGCGGATTGTGAGCTGCATCTACTATAACCAGAGGTTGCTTACTTACCACCTCCAGCCGTCCCGGATGCTGGATGCCATCCAGCGCAAGGCGTACTGCCGCTTCGATTCCTGCGATACCGTGTTTCGCAGGCTCTGTCTTATCCGGATAAGATGGCCGGCTCAGGGTAATCCCCAGGTTGTCCTGCAAGATCAGCAGGGTAGTCAGTGCCAGCGCCAGATTGGTCAATTGATAGATTCCTGCCAAAGAAAAGCGGACTCCCCTTATATCATCCCCGCCATAGCTTATGTTGACTCTTTGGCCCCGGAGTCCGTCCTCCGGCAGACTTTCGATACCGACCAGAGTTGAAGAATAGAGCGGGGCCTGCACTGCATTCGCCCGGGCAGCGATCACGCTGAAGGCCTCCGCCGCCATCGGCCCGACTACCACCGGCCGGTCTGGCTTGATGATGCCGGCCTTATTGGAAGCTATCTCTGCCAGGGTGTTACCTAAAAAATCAGTATGGTCATAGTCTATCCCGGTGATAATCGATACCAAAGGGTCGACCACATTGGTGGTGTCATAGATGCCGCCCATGCCGACTTCCAGGACTACGATGTCAGGTTGTTCATCCTGGAAGTACTGAAACCCCAGAGCAGTGAGGATCTCAAACTCGCTGGGGGCTTCCATTTTCCGCCTGGTCATCTCTTCTACATAGTTCGACATCCGCCCGATCCGCTCTTTTAGGTTTTCAATCGGTATAGCCTCGCCGTTAATGCGAAATCTTTCAGTATAACTATGCAGGTGCGGAGAACTGTATGTCCCCACTTTGCAGCCGCATTCCATAAGGATACTGGCAATGATCAATCCGGTAGAACCCTTGCCGTTGGTACCGGCGATGTGGATGTAATTCAGGCCCGCTTCCGGATGACCCATTACCTCCAATAATCCCTCAATCCGTTCCAACCCAGGTATTATAACCCCAGGTATGCTCATTTGGGCCAGAGCATCACTTATCCCTTTTTCAAAATCTCCAGCCGTTGCAATAAACCTTCCTTCTTGGCCCGGGCTTCCTCCGCTTTGGCCTTCTCCTTCTCGATAACTTCCTGAGGCGCCCGCGCCAGGAAGCTCTCATTGCCCAGTTTGGCTTTGGCCTTTTCCAGTTCAGTCTCGGCAGCCTTGAGTTCCTTCTGCAGCCGGGCATTTTCTTTTTCCAGATCGATGACCCCTTCCAAGGGAACGTAGATTTCCGCTCCAGTGGTCAATGCAGTCAAAGCCTGCTCCGGCTTCTCTTCCATCCCTGCCAGTATCTCCAAATCGCGCACCCCGGCCATCTGCCTTATATATGCCTGGTTGGTTGTAACCAGTTCGCGCCCGCCATCATCACTTATCAGTAGTATGGCTTTCAGGGGGGCTCCCGGATTGATACCGAACTCTGAGCGAATGTTGCGGAGAGCCCGAATGATACCCATGATCTGGCCCATCTGCTCAATCGCCGCCGGGGAAACCTGCTTATCATCCTTGACCGGCCAGGGCTCCAGCATGATGGTCTCATGGTGTCCGGACAAATACTGATAGATCTCCTCGGTGATAAAGGGCATGAATGGATGCAGCAGGAGCAGGATGCCGTTTAATATCCGGTAGAGCAGGTTCTGTATCACCGCCCGTTCCCGAGCAGATCCCGAATTCAAGCGGGGCTTGGCTAGTTCGATATACCAATCGCAGAACTCGTCCCAGATGAAATCGTACATGTTCTTGGCCGCCTCACCCAGATCATATCTCTCCAGCAGGGCGGTGATTTCTTCATTCTTAAGATTGAGCCGGGACAACATCCAGCGATCCGCCAAGGTCAATTCGCTTTCTTCTATTTCCGTCGGCTGGTAATCCTCCAGATTCATCAATACGAAACGCGAGGCGTTCCATATCTTGTTGGCAAAGTTGCGGGTATTTTCCACCTTATCCCAATGAAAACGCACATCGTTTCCGGGTGTTACCCCGGTAATCAGGGAGAAACGCAGGGTGTCGGCGCCATATTTTTCAATGACCTCGATGGGGTCGATACCATTACCCAACGATTTGCTCATCTTTCTGCCCTGCCCGTCCATGATCAAACCATGGATATTAACATCGTAGAAGGGCACCTGCCCGGTATGTTCAATACCAGAAAAGATCATGCGAGCCACCCAGAAGAAAATGATATCCCGACCGGTAACCAGCACGCTAGTGGGATAGAACTGCTTCAGGTCATCAGTTGGTTCCGGCCAACCCAGGGTGGAAAAAGGCCAGAGCGCACTGGAGAACCAGGTGTCGAGTACGTCTTCATCCTGAACCAGGTCGCTTGATTCACACTTGGGACAATGATCCGGATCGACCTTGGCGCAAATTACCTCGCCGCAGTTCTGGCAATACCAGACCGGGATACGGTGCCCCCACCATAATTGCCGGGAGATGCACCAGTCCCGGATATTCTCCATCCAATTGATATATATCTTGGTAAAGCGCTCGGGAACGAAACGGATCTCGCCGGTTAGTACCTTTTCAATCGCCGGTTCCGCCAGAGGTTTCATCCGCACGAACCACTGCTTGGATATCAGCGGTTCAATAATAGTGTCACAGCGCTGGCAGTGGCCCACAGCATGACGATGTTCATCAACCTTGACCAGAAGGCCCTGGGATTCCAGATCTGCTAACACCCGCCGGCGACACTCATAGCGCTCCATGCCCTGATATACCCCGGCATTTTCATTCATGACCGCGTGGCTATCCATGACCGTCAACTGTTCCAGACCGTGCCTCAGCCCCATTTCGAAATCATTGGGGTCGTGGGCAGGAGTGACCTTTACCGCGCCGGTCCCGAACTCGCGGTCTACGTAATCATCGGCAAATATGGGAATCAAGCGGTTCATCAGCGGCAGCATAACGTTTTTTCCGATCAGATGCCGGTAGCGCTCATCTTCCGGGTGAACCGCCACGCCGGTGTCCCCCAGCATGGTTTCCGGACGGGTGGTTGCCACCACTACATACTCATCACTGCCCTCCACCGGGTATTTGATGTGCCACAGGTGGCCATCACTCTCCTCGTGCTCCACCTCTATATCTGATATGGCGGTGTTGCAGCGGGGGCACCAGTTAATAATGTAATCGCCCTGGTAGATGAGCCCCTTAGCAAAGAGATTGACAAACACCTCGCGTACAGCTTTTGAACAGCTTTCGTCCATGGTAAAGCGCTCGCGGGTCCAATCACAGGATGAACCCATCAGCGACAACTGATCGGTGATGCGCTTGCCGTACATGTGTTTCCACTCCCAAACCCGCTCCAGGAACTTTTCCCGACCCAGGTCGTGCTTAGTTAAGCCCTCCTGAGCCAATGATTCTTCCACCCGGGCCTGGGTAGCAATGCCGGCATGATCAGTACCGGGCAGCCAGAGCGTATTATATCCCTGCATCCGCCGCCAGCGGGTGAGAATGTCCTGCAGGGTATTATCCAGGGCGTGCCCCAGATGCAGTGACCCTGTTACATTGGGTGGAGGCATTACTATGGAGAAGGACTTCCTGCTATGATCATTGCTGGGCGCAAAATAATTATTCTCTTTCCAAAATTCGTACCACTTAGCTTCCACCTGCCCGGGATCGTACACACTGGGCAAATTCCTGGCCGTTGACATGGGCTAACCTCCTTAACAAACATACTCATACAGATTAAATTGTACTGAATAATTCCCCACAATGCCAGTGCAAAGCAAAAGGTATTCCAGTATTCAGGTATATCATATTAATGCCACCACCCTTTTCTTTATTATTGTTCTTCAGGCAACCTTAATGAAGCCAAATTAATCAGCCGCAACTGCAAAGAAATACATCTTTCCTTTTGCTGAATAATTATCTTTGTTACAATGGAAAAAACTAGCCTGCTATTAGCGAAAGCTTCTTAGGAGCCTGGGTTAACGGAACAAGACACCCTAACCTATGATTTTAAGTTAATTGATGGTGACCATCTTCGGTGGTCCTGAAAGTCTGGCGAGGAGCATCCCATGCCGAACATATTAATTATTGAGGACGATACAGCATTGAACAACGGAATAGCATTATCCTTAAGACAAGATAGCTATGTGCTAAGTCAGGCCTTTACGATGCAACAGGCCCGGCACCATCTGGAACAGCATCAGGTGGATCTGGTGCTCCTCGACATTAATCTGCCTGATGGCAGTGGCTTTGAGCTTTGCCGCCAGATCAGAGAAACCTCCTCGATGCCCATAATATTTCTTACCGCCAACGATATGGAGGTGGATATCGTTACCGGCCTGGAGTTGGGGGGCGATGATTATATAACCAAGCCTTTCAGTCTTATGGTACTGCGGGCCAGGGTGTCGGCTCTATTGCGACGGGCGGGTGCGGCATCATCAGTTGACAGACTGGTTATTGACCATTTTATTTTCGATTTTGGTAATATGCAATTCTATTGCAACGGTCAGGAAGTGTTGCTTAGCAAAACTGAGCAGAAACTCTTGAAGCTGTTGATAAATAACCGGGGAATAACCCTGTCCCGGGCTTTGCTGGTAGACAGGATTTGGACCGATGGGGCCGAATATGTAGATGAAAACGCTCTATCCGTGGCAATCAGCCGCTTGCGGAGCAAGCTGGAAAGATCCCCGGCTCACCCGGAGTATATACATACCGTTTATGGAACCGGCTATCTATGGGAGGCCAGGACAGGAATGAAATATGTCCAGAACTGATTATTCATTGACCCAGGCGTATTTTGCTTTTACCAGTGCTTTTATTGCCGCATCTATGGCCATGGCCGCCGCCATTCATTTTCAACTGCTTTCGCTAAATTTGTCCCTGATTGTCTATACGTTAGTGGTTGTTATAATGATATCGCTTATGCTTGGAATTATTAAATCCAAGATGAATTCAACCATCCGAAGAATGGATATCATGCTTGACCAGACCACAACCCGGCCCGCCGCCTTGCTGGTTTATGATGAAACCAAACTCTCCGTGCTGGAACATAAGTTATATCGCCTGCTCACTACCTCGGTTTCCTCCACTAATAGCATCGCTCAGGAAAAAGACTGCATCAATACGCTGGTATCCGACATCTCTCACCAGACTAAAACCCCAATATCCAACATCCTGCTCTATGCAGAGCTGCTGGGAGAACAAGGTAACCTTAATGAAGAATCTCGCCAACTGCTGGAGCAGATACGATCTCAATCAGATAAACTGGCCTTTCTGATCCAGGCTCTGGTCAAGACCTCACGGCTGGAAACCGGTATAATCAGTGTCAACCCCCAACCCACATCAGTTTATGAGCTTATAGACAACAGCATCCGGGCCAATCGTGGCAAAGCGGAAGATAAAAAACAAACCATAACCATATCCTGCAGCCATGACTTGTCAGCAAACTTTGATGGTAAATGGACCGAGGAAGCCCTGGTAAACCTCCTGGACAATGCCGTTAAATATTCCCCTGCAGGCAGCACAATTGCCGTCTCCGCCGCTAGCTATGAAATGTTCGCCCGCATTGATGTCAGTGACCAAGGAATCGGCATCAGTGAAGGAGAGTATAACCAGATTTTCCGGCGTTTCTATCGTTCACCAGCAGTAAGTCAAACAGAAGGTCTTGGTATAGGCCTTTATCTGGTGCGGGAGATACTGGCAGCGGAAGGCGGGTATGCCAAGGTCAGCTCAGAACGCAATAGAGGCTCGGTATTTTCAATGTTTTTGCCCAAGGCTATCATATAACTGGAATCTTACCAAACTGTTAGATTTCAGAAATATGCTGGTAAGTATTCCGCGCTATAGTCTAAGCAGAAATCTGCGGACTATAGCTTTTTTTATGGAGGTGCGAATGATGACCTTATTGGAAACCAGGGACTTGAGCAAGACTTACGGCTGCGAGCCCAATCTGGTGCGAGCCCTTAATGGAGTGAGCCTGAGTATTAAAAACGGCGAGTTTGTAGCCGTGGTGGGTACCAGCGGCAGCGGCAAATCCACCCTGCTGCATATGCTGGGCGGACTGGACCGGCCCTCCTCCGGTCAGGTAGTGGTAAACGGCAAGGATATCTTTCGTTTGAAAGATGAAGAATTGACCATATTCCGGCGCCGCAATATCGGCTTTGTGTTTCAAGCCTACAACCTGGTACCGGTTCTTAACGTATATGAAAACATAACCCTGCCCATTGAATTGGACGGAAATCGGGTGGATAAGCAGCATATTGAAAACATACTGGAGACCCTAGGACTGCAGAGCAAACGTTTCAACCTGCCAAACCAGTTGAGCGGCGGACAACAGCAGCGAGTAGCTATCGCCCGGGCCCTGGCTACCAAACCTGCAATTATTCTGGCTGATGAACCCACCGGCAACCTGGACAGCAGAACCAGCCTGGACGTTATAGGCTTGATCAAGGTCACCAGTCAGCAATTCAATCAGACCATCGTTATGATTACTCATAACGAAGAGATAGCCCAAATGGCCGAGCGCCGGATTCGTATTGAAGATGGTGAAATAGTAGGTGGTGACCGGTTATGATCATGATAGCCAATCAAAAGATACTAAGGATACTGGCCTTCAGGATTTTCCGGGCCAATAAAAGCCGAAATCTTATTGCGATTTTGGCTATCGCCCTTACCACCATCCTTTTTGCCTCCCTATTTACCATAGGCAGCGGTATGGTGGAAACCTTCCAGAATGAAACCATGCGGCAATCCGGCGGGAGTGCTCATGCTTCTTTGAAGTATCTTACTAAGGAGCAATACAATCAGATAAAGAATCATCCCCTGATCGAGGATATCGGCTTGAACATCGCGGTCGCCACGGCTGACAATGCGGCCTTTCTCAAGCGTCATGTCGAGATCTGGTACTCAACCTCCGAAGCCGCCAAAATGGACTTTGATTATCCCAGCACCGGGGACATGCCGCAGAAGGCCAACGAAATAGTAATAGATACCGCCAGCCTGGACTTGCTGGGGGTTCCCCATAAAATCGGGCAAAGGGTAACCCTGGATTACACCATTCAAGGAATAAAACACTCACATACCTTTGTAGTTTCGGGATTTTACGAAAGCGATCCCGGGGGGTATCCGGTTGGCATTGTAGTCGTTTCGCGCCCCTTTGTTGATAGTGAACTGGCTGGAGTAGTTCCCAATTACCGAAAAACCTACGATGCGGTCGGAACTATTCGGGCGGACATCATGTTTGAGAACAGCATCAATATTGATAAAAATATTGTAAGGGTTATTAATGAAAGCGGCTATAGTGTTAGAAGCAGTGACCCCAACTACGTCGACTTTGGAGTAAACTGGGCCTATATGTCGACCAGTTTCAGCTCTGACCCCGAGATGATCGTTAGCATGGCACTTATTGCCCTGCTGATCATTCTTAGCGGTTACCTTATCATATACAACATCTTTCAAATTTCTGTGGCAAAGGATATTCGGTTCTATGGATTGTTAAAGACTATTGGTACTACCCCCGGGCAAATCAAGGGATTGATCATCCGCCAGGCCCTGCTGCTGTCACTGATAGGCATTCCTCTTGGATTAGCTGTTGGCTACCTGCTGGGCATCAAACTGCTGCCCGGCATCATCAGTATATCCAGTTTCGAACCTGCTCAGGTAGTTGCATCGCCCAACCCGTATATTTTCTGCGGTGCAGCTCTTTTTTCCCTGGTCACGGTTTTTATTAGCTGTTTCAAACCCGGTCGAACCGCAGGGCGGGTTTCCCCGGTGGAAGCGGTCCGTTATACCGGAGCTGAGATAAATTATAAACGTGCCCGCAAGACTTCAACCGACGGCGGCAGGGTGTACAAAATGGCCCGTTCCAATCTGGGTCGGAATAAAACCCGGACGGCTATTTTGGTTATCTCCATGTCGCTCAGTTTGATCCTGTTAAACTCAATTTACACCATATCCCAGGGCTTTGATATGGATAAATACCTGGCTAAATTCGTACAAACTGATTTTGTCCTGGCCCATGCCAACTACTTCAATGTTGTAAAACTCTTTAACTCGGCAGACGATGCCCTATCCCCCCGATACATCGACGCGGTTAAGCCCCTGAAGGGTTTTGCTGGCGGCGGCAAGCTCTACTACAACGTGACCAAGAGCGCTATTCTCTACAAAGGCAAGGAAAACTATCTGCAATTGTACGGCCTGGATGATTTCCCCCTCCAGCAACTCGACATCGTGGAAGGCAAGCTGGATATGGCCAAACTGAAGTCCGGCCGTTACATTATTGAGGGATTGGGAGAAAACGACTACGGCCAAATCTACTGGGATCAATCTCATTTTTCCATTGGGGATGAAGTGTTAATATCAACGGAAAATGGATCCCACAAATACATTGTAATGGCTAAATGCCGGGTCAGGTACAGTAATTGTGTTCGGTGGGGAAGTGGCGGTAAGTTCGGTAACTTCTCCTTTTACCTCCCCGCCGGGGAGTTTTGCACCATAATCCCGCAACCTGTTATCATGAGTTACCAATGTAATTTTGATGACTCCCATATCGCTGATGCGGAGGCCTTTTTGAAAGGCTATACAAAAAATGCTGAACCAGTGATGGACTACGAGTCCAAAGCCACCTATGAAGGTGAATTTAAAAAACTGCAAAACATACTGCTCTTAATCGGCGGAATCTTGAGCCTTATTATCGGATTCATCGGCATCCTTAATTTTATCAACTCCATGCTGACCAGTATTATCGTGAGACGCCAGGAATTTGCCATGCTGCAGAGCATCGGCCTGACTGACCGCCAACTTTGCGGAATGCTTATATGTGAAGGCCTTTATTACGCCCTGGCTACCATGATAACCTCGATGATATTGGGGATAGTCATCTCGTATGCTGTTATCAATGGTATGGTCAGTAAACTATGGTTTTTCAGTTACCACTTTACGGTTACCCCGTTGCTGATATCCTATCCCATACTGATAATCCTCCTGGTGGCCATTCCCTTTGCTGCTTTTCACGGGGCCAACCGGCAGAGTATTGTCGAACGGCTTAGAGAATCCGAGTACTAATGAGCAAAGGTATAATGAGTGTTTAAGATTGCCACGCCTTCAGCTAGCAATCACGATAAACGAAAGCGTTAACCGGGGAAGATTGCCGCGTCGCTGCGCTCCTCGCAATGACAAGTACACGAGTTTTCGTAGTAATGACAGGGTGGGGTGTCGGGGCGACAATCCTTTATTGTGTCATTGCGAGCGCAGCGCGGCAATCTTCCCCGGCCATGTTACGTAAATGGAAAATGGTCTAACGATTTTCGTTCATCGTGGTGGGTCTATACCCATGAAAATTGCGAGGAGCAGAGCGACGCGGCAATCCAAAGCTTGAATCACGAGTAAACTTTTCTGACAGTCTGAATCCGCGCATCACCCGCGGATTTTTTACGGTTTAGCTGCGCCATAACTGAATTTAACAAGATTGCATTACGACACGGTTTGAGTGCGCCAGTTATGTGTTATACTGCCTTATATGGCTTAAATGCACCATGCAACATACTCAATAGACATTTAAGGAGGCAGAATAAGTGAGTCATTTAAAGGTAGAAACCAAAGACCATGTTCTTATGATGGGACTCAATCGTCCTGATAAGCGCAATGCGATAACGGTCGATATGTATCGTGAACTAGCCCGGGCCTATTATATCCTCGATCAGGACAAGGATCTCCGCTGCGGGCTGCTCTACGGGGAGGGTGAACACTTTACCGCCGGCCTGGATCTCCCCCAATGGGGGCCCATCTTTGCCCAGGGCCGCTTCGACCTGGCCGAGGATATGCTGGACCCCTACGGCTTCGAAGAGGATAAACGTTGTCGAAAACCGGTAGTTATGTCCTGCCAGGGAGTTTGTTACACCATCGGGGTTGAACTATTATTGGCCTCTGATGTGCGAATAGCCGCAAATAATCTCCGCCTGGCTTTATTAGAAGTAAAACGGGGAATCTTCCCGGTGGGTGGGGCAACTATTCGTTTGTTCCAGGAAATCGGCTGGGGCCATGGTATGCGCTATCTTTTGAGCGGGGCTGAGATGAACTGCCAGGAAGCTTACCGTCTCGGCCTGGTCCAGGAGGTGGTGGAACCAGGTGAGCAGCTTGACCGGGCTCTGGAAATTGCGGGTGAGATCGCCCATGCGGCGCCGCTGGGGGTACAAGCAGCTCTGGCCTCGGCTAGAAAAACTCGTTTATACGGTGATCTGGCCGCCTATGCCACCCTGGGCCAGGAGATCCGCCCCCTGATGAGCAGCAAGGACTCCCAGGAGGGTCTGCAGGCCTTTCTGGAACGCCGCGAACCAAATTTTACGGGCGAATAATACTTACAACGGGGCGTTATTGACGCCCCGTTGTTTCTCAATAAAACTCCCAACCTTCTTCGCGGAATCTATCCTCCCACATCATCTTCAACAAAGCCAGGTCATCGCTATAGTCATACTGGGGATCGTCGCTGTGGTATTCCATGCTCTCGAGGATCTCGATAACAAAACCCTCTGCCCCCTTTTCGTTCCAGGCCACCTGCAGCCTACGGTTGCGCAGGTGTCCATCCCCCTTAAGTTTTGCGACAGTACCGTTCATAACCCCTTTCAGATCTCGCGCTGCCTCGATGCAGCAACACCGATCCGACTCTGACCGAATAATAAATACCCCCATGTGCGGCTTCATTTGTTTATACTGCTCTTTTAGTTCTTTTTTTCTGTCCACTATTAATATCCCATCTCCTTTAATACTCCGGCCAGAGTCTTTAAACGCTCGCTGAGCAGTTCGTCGTCATTACTCAGGGCCTGGCGGAACAGTTGTATATCCTCGTCGATTCTTTCATTATCCGTGCAAACTGCCACCGTCATGGCATCCCCCTGCAAACCTACCCGATCGATCACCGGTTTGGCCGGATCATATAATTTTTCGTAGCGGTAGGCCTCCTGAAAATGCAGCTTGGCCCGGCACACCAGGATTGCCAAGTCCAGCACTCTATGCAAAGGCATTTCTTCCGACTGTCTTGACCATTTTTCCCCGGTATACCGCCATATCTTGGCCGAAATATCCACCCGTCCCCGGTCATTCCATTGCGCCAGCCCCAGGGACAGGCCTTTTGCCTCAGAATTGTATGCATTACGTCCATCTACGTTTTCATAGTTTTCCGAAATAATAACCGGCTTGTGTTTTAGAGTGGTTGGAATTTTCATTATTGTCACCCTCGATCCCAATTTTATATTTACTAATTTAGTAATTTAGTAATTTACTAATATTACATTCAGATTTTAAACGGATATTTCATTTCTGTCAAGCAAGCTTAATACAAAATTCCAAAGGTATTAGATTAATGATGTAGAATTATTGATAGACTACAGGTTTGGAAATGCTAATGCTAATAGGCAATTTTGCTATATCCAGCTAAGGATCTAAGCGAAAAAAACGAGGAGATGATTTTTATGCTGAACATCGGCTGTCATTTATCTGCCGCCAAAGGCTTTCTGCACATGGGTCAGGAAGCTTTAAGTCTGGGTGCCAACACCTTTCAATTCTTTACCCGCAACCCGCGAGGCAGTAAGGCCAAGGCTATGGATGAGGCCGATGCCGCTGCCCTGACCGCTCTTTGCCGCGAAAATGAATTCGCCCCTGTTCTGGCGCACGCTCCCTATACACTTAATCCTTGCTCAAGTGACCTACGGGTGCGCGAGTTTGCCTTAATGGTTATGGCTGATGATCTAGCCCGCATGGAGTACTTGCCCCATAATTTATATAACTTTCACCCGGGCAGTCACCAGGGTCAGGGAGTAGAAGCGGGTATCGATATGATTGTTCAGATACTTAATCAGGTATTGAGTACAGAGCAAAACACCACTGTGCTCCTGGAGTGCATGGCCGGTAAGGGGAGCGAGATAGGCACCAGCTTCATCGAGATAAAACAGATACTCGACCGGGTCAATCTTATTGAGAAGATGGGGGTTTGTCTCGATACCTGTCATGTATATAGTGCCGGGTATGATATAGTTAATAACCTGGACGGGGTTTTGGCGGACTTCGACACGGTGGTCGGCCTGAATTATCTCAAGGCCATCCATCTCAATGACAGCATGTATCCCCTGGGCAGCAGCAAGGACCGCCATGCCCGTATTGGCCAGGGTACTATCGGTTTGGAGGCCACCATAAATATAATCAATCACCCCCGCTTGCGCAGCCTCCCCTTCTATCTGGAGACTCCTAATGAACCGGAGGGGTACACCCGGGAGATCGAGATTCTGCGGTCTAGCTATCAATCAACTCCATTAGCCTAATAGGCGGTTTAGTCAATAGGCAGATGTCCCTCTCAGCTTGTCGGCGCCCATCGATATATGCTAAGCTAATATCGTTAATTTTTAGCCTAATTGGCACACTCAGGGGGTAACAACCATGCAGTCACCAAAAATAGGTCGCAATGACCCCTGCCCCTGCGGCAGCGGTAAGAAGTACAAAAAGTGTTGCGGCGAATTGCAGGAATTTCTGGAACCGACACTTGATCCATTTGCCCGTATCAACAACCTGATGACTGGAGTCAAGGTCAAACTGGATCAATTCTATGAACGCGAGATTAAACGGGTCCGGCGCGAACTGCAGAAGCACTTCATGCGCTTCACCCTGGCCGGAAGCGCGCCCCAGGATCATGAATCCATCTTTTCCGATTGGTTGTGGTTCGATCAGGTCGGTGATGACGGTGACACCCTGGCTTATCTCTACCTCAAGAAGAATGGCGAATTCATGGAAACCCCGATGAAAGACTGTCTGGCCGCCCTCAATCTGTCCTATCTCTCGGTCTATGAGGTAATAGCAGCGGATGCTTTTGTAATGGAACTACGTGACATATTCCTCGACCGTAAATGTGAAGTATTACTGAAAGAACCATGGGAACCGAATGATGAAAAACTATCAGTTCTGCTTCTGGGTCGTTTGGTCCGTATGGCCGATGGCAACGTCTTTTCCGGTATGGTCCTGATGATGGAGAATGATGATGAGCAAATGGAATATTTAATCGAGCATCTGCAGCATGCCGTCACACTTCAGGAAGATACGATAATAAACCTCCTGAAATTCAAAGGTGAGATCGTTTATGGTCTATTTGACCATGCTTTCAAGAAAACCCATGTGACCTTGAACCATATCGAGGCCTCCCCTATCAGTGAAGACATGAAATCCCTGCTCCAGGACAAGCTTCAGGGTTCATATCGTATATTACATGAGAATGCCGGTTTTATCTGGTATGAGCCGATTGACAATGAGTCGGGATATAACCGTATCGCTGTGGGTGACGATAATATTTTGACCAGCCACGAGGTTTTGCAAGACCTTAATGACTGGAAAGAACTGCGGAAAGAGATCTGGCCCGATCAGGAATTCCTGGTCTTGAGTGATCGTTTCATCATGAATCCCCCGCCGCCGGAAATGGCCGGGTTATGGTTCACAATGATCAAGGACCGTGAGTGTGAAGCGTGGCTGACTACCCCGCATGCCGAACTGCAGGGCAAGACCCCTGCCGAGGTACTGATCGAAGAAAACGGACGGACCCGCCTCAATGAGATGCTGGACGAAATCTCCACCCGGATGGAGAATGAAGAATCCCGCGAATTGCTGGAATACATGCGGCTTCGCATCCAATAACCCTGAAATATAGAAGCGTCCGCTGAAGCGGACGCTTCAGGCCGATGACAAAAGCGAATATCTTCGTTGTTGCGCAAAACCCGCTCAATCAACGTACCTAAGTACGCCTCAATCACGGGATTTCCGCACGCCTTGATCTTCACTCTTGTCATCGCCCTGGCATCTTGCCGACTTTGTCGAAAATCTGAAGCGTCCGCTGAAGCGGACGCTTTTTCATGTCATTTATCTAATAACTCGGCAATGGCGGAAAGGATCTCCTCGCCCCCTTCGCCGGTATCGGCAGAGAAGACCAGGATGGAGTCATGTTTAGAGAGGTTGAGTTTGCGTCGGATGGCGTTAAGGTGTTTGGGACGGGCGCCTCGGGATACCTTGTCCGCTTTGGTGGCTACCATCAATACCGGTACCTCGCAGTGCAACAGCCAATCCCGCATAAGTATATCATTTTCGCTGGGCTCATGCCGGATATCCAGCAGTTGGATAACCCCGCGCAGCTCTTCCCGCTTCGAGAGATAATCCTCAACCATCTTCCCCCATTTCTGCTTCTCGGTCTTGGACACCCTGGCATATCCATAGCCGGGCAAATCGACCATATACCATTCGTTGTTAATAAGATAATAATTGATGGTTCGGGTCTTGCCCGGAGTGGAACTGGACTTGGCCAGGTGCCTTTGGCTGGCCAGCTTGTTGATCAGGGATGATTTCCCCACATTAGAACGACCTACCAGTGCGATCTCTGGCAGTTGTTCGGAAGGCAGCGATTTCATGTCTACAAAAACGCCCTTAAATACCGCATTCTTAATCCTCAACTCCATCCCGCCTTACCATCCAAAAATAAAGGAAAGCGGAAGCTTTCCCATTAAAACCTGTTGCTCAGTTTCTGTTGACATAGTTAAATGAAACTAGCTAATGCTGAACCCCTTCGGTATTATCCGGGTCGGTGATCAATTCCTGTTTCACCAATGTCTCTGCCAGCACCTCGTCCATGTGTTCAACCATGACGAAGCGAATCTTCTTCTTCACATTGGCCGGAATATCAGCCAGATCCTTTTTATTGTCTATCGGCATGATAACGGTATCAATCCCCGCACGGTGAGCAGCCAGGACTTTTTCTTTGAGGCCACCGATGGGCAGCACTCGTCCCCGCAGAGTTATCTCACCGGTCATGGCAATATTATTGCGTACCAGTTCACCCGACATTGCCGAAGCCAAGGCAGTGGCGATAGTGATGCCCGCTGAAGGGCCATCCTTGGGTATGGCGCCTTCCGGCACATGCAGATGTACATCATACTTCTCCAGCAAATCGGTCGGTATATCCAGATCTTTAGCCCGCGAACGCACATAGGTCAGAGCGGCTTGGGCTGACTCCTTCATAACATCGCCCAGTTTGCCGGTGAGGGTTATATTACCCTTTCCAGGTAACAGCGCTACTTCTATGGAAAGGATATCGCCTCCGACTTCAGTCCAGGCCAAACCGGTGGCTACACCCACCTGGCGTTCACTCTCCGCAATGCCGAAGCGATACTTCTCTGCCCCCAAATACTTAGCGATCAAACTCGATGTAATATTAGCTTGATAATCCTTATTCTCCACTACCTGACGGGCTACCTTACGGCAAATCGAGGCAATCTGCCGTTCCAGGTTGCGCACGCCGGCTTCCCGGGTGTATTCGCGGATAATCTTGCGGATGGCTCCCTCGGAAAAGGTGACATGGCTGACCTTCAGACCATGCTCCTTCACCTGTTTAGGCACCAGGTAGTCTATAGCAATATGCAGTTTATCCTCTTCAGTATAGCCGCCCAGCTCAATAACTTCCATCCGGTCCAGCAAAGGCCGGGGAATGTTGTGCACCGAATTGGCCGTAGTGATGAACATGACCTTGGAGAGATCAAAGGGAATCTCCAGGTAGTGGTCGCTAAAACTGTTATTCTGTTCGGGATCCAGCACCTCCAGGAGCGCGGAAGCGGGATCGCCGCGAAAATCCATGGTCATCTTGTCAATCTCGTCGAGCAGGAATACCGGATTGCGTGAACCGGCCGTTTTCATGCCCTGCAGGATACGCCCCGGCATAGAACCAACATAGGTACGACGATGCCCCCTGATCTCGGCCTCATCACGGATGCCGCCCAGTGACATACGTACAAATTTGCGTCCAAGGGACCGGGCAACCGATTTGCCCAGCGAGGTCTTTCCTACACCAGGCGGTCCCACCAAGCACAGAATCGGGCCCTTCATCTTTTTGGCCAGCTTGCGGATGGCCAGATATTCCAGTATCCTTTCCTTGGGCTTTTCTAATCCATAATGATCTTCCTGTAATATAGTCTCTGCTACCTTCAGGTCCAGTCGGTCCTTGGACTCGGTCGACCAGGGCAGGGAAAGCATCCAATCCAGGTAGTTACGCACTACCACCGCTTCCGCCACCATGGGCGGCATCTTCTCCAGGCGATCAAGCTCCTTGAAGGCTTTTTCCCGGGCCTCTTTGGGCAGGTTGGCCTTTTCTATGCTCTGGCGAATCTCCTCCACCTCAGCAGCTCGTTCGTCCTTCTCGCCCAATTCCTTCTGGATAGCCTTGATCTGTTCACGCAGATAATATTCCTTCTGGGTCTTCTCCATCTGTTTGCGGACCCGCACATTGATCTTGCGTTCAAGTTCCAGGACTTCCATCTCTTTGGCCAGCAGTTCGCAGAGGTAATTGAGCCGCTCCACCAAATCCAGGGCCTCCAGGATGCGTTGTTTTTCATGGATACGCAGAGACAAATGGGAAGCAACCACATCGGCCAGCCGACCGGCTTCTTCGATGGCTACTACTGAAACCACCGTCTCTGGTGGGATCTTCTTGCTGATCCTCACATATTGTTCAAACTGGGCCACCAGGGTACGCATTAAGGCTTCCTTTTCGGAATTCTTTTCTTTCTCATTATCGTGGAATTCCTCCACCACCACCTTGATGTAAGGATCATGGGATGAATAGTCCTTGATCTCAGCCCGATAAAGCCCTTCCACCAACACCCGCATAGTACCGCCCGGCATCTTGAGTATCTGTCTTATTTCGGCCACAGTACCTACATCATAGATATCATCTTCATCAGGTTCGTCCAACTGGGCTTCCTTCTGGGTAGCCAAAAACACCTCTTTGTCTTCCAGCATGGCTCCTTCAATAGCATTGATTGACTTCTTGCGGCCGACATCGAGGTGGATCACGGTATAAGGAAAGACCAGCATCCCCCGCAGGGGCAGCATGGGTATTTCTCTATATCCAATATCATTATTTTCCAGTTTAATCACCTCCCAGGCAAGTACATTCTACTATATGTGCCTGCTACACGCAAGAATACTAAATATGCTGCTCCATCAGTGCCTTCTCTAGCACCTCATCAATATCCCTGACCGGTATAACTTCCAGGTCGGGAAAGTCTTTAAATATCTGCAGCCAGTTTTCCGCTGGTATTATCACCCTTTTAATGCCTGCCCTACGGGCTGCTTCCACCTTGCTGATTACTCCGCCTACAGGTTTTACCTTGCCCTGCACTGATATCTCACCGGTCATGGCCAACAAGTTATCGACTGCTCGATCAGTCAGAGCTGAGACTATAGCAGTGGCTATGCTGATGCCCGCCGAGGGTCCATCCACTGGTGTCCCTCCCGGAAAATTTATATGGATATCATGGTCATTGATTTTCAAGCCTAAGTGAGCCTTCAAGACGGTAATAACATTCTCAACGGCGCCTCGGGCCATGCTCTTACGGGTATAACGATGTTCAGCAGTACCCATGTGCTCCTCATCCACCACTCCAGTTACCGTCCATTGCCCCTGGCCCGGTTCCACTGCCATGGTGCTGACCTCAACCTCGATCAGTGTCCCCACGTTGCCATCATGAACAGCCAGGCCATTTACCGCTCCCACTTGAGGCTGCCCGGCCGGTCTTATATCAGGACGCGGGGAAAGGCGCCCGTTGTTCAAGACCTTCTCGACAGTCTGCAGATTGATATAATCCACGTTTTCCACCTGGGCTATACCGGCCGCTAATTGAACGATATTAACCGCCTCCCGGCCATTGTTGGCATAGCGGGTGATCTCCTCTATCGCCTCCGGTATGATCTCAAAAGGTATCTTGCGCACTGCGTTAAGGGCTATTTTTCGAATATCCTCTTTCTCCAATGGGAGAAAAAAAATCTCCAGACAGCGCGATCGCAACGCCGGAGGAAGTTCCTGCGGCATACGGGTAGTGGCCCCTACCATTCGGAAATCCGCCGGGAGTCCGTTTTTAAAAATATCGTGGATGTGATCAGGGATGTTGGTATCATTAGAGCTGTAGTAGGCAGATTCCAACATGACCTTGCGTTCTTCCAGCACCTTCAGCAGTTTGTTCATTTGCATGGGATGCAGTTCGCCAATCTCATCGATAAAGAGTATACCGCCGTGAGCCTTGGTGCAAGCACCCGGCTTGGGCTGGGGGATCCCGGCGGAGCCCATGGCTCCTGCACCCTGGTAGATAGGATCGTGCACCGATCCTATCAGCGGATCAGCGATATTTCGTTCATCGAAACGGGAGATGGTGGCATCCACCTCGACAAACTTGGCACTTGGCTTGAAGGGGGAAATGGCGTTCTGTTTCGCCTCCTCCAATACCAGACGGGCCGCAGCGGTCTTACCGATCCCAGGCGGTCCATAGATGATTACATGCTGAGGGTTGGAGCCGCAAAGGGCTGATTTTAAGATATCTATCCCTTCAGCCTGCCCTTCCACCTCGTTTAGATGAGAGGGGCGGGTCAGACTGGCAAGGGGTTCCGTGAGCTTAACATTACGCATTTGCCGAAGACGGAGATTCTCCTTTTCCGATTCCCGGGCAATACCGGTTTTCCTGCTCTTCTGTCCTTTGAGTAAGGTCCAGAAATAGATCCCGATGATTACTGCAAAGAAAAACTGGACCAGATACAAAACCCCGCCGTAGCGTAGAAAAAGTTCATTCATTCTGGTTCCCCTTCCTGGAACGATTTTTAATATTATTCCCGTTAGATGCTATGCGAATCGCTCATTACAGTAAATTGGGGCAGTAAAAAAAGGCAGCGTATGCTGCCTTTTTCCAAGTCGGGGAATAATTTTAGTTACAGATTTCACAAATTAATCTGTGAAAATAAAAAGGCAGCTTACGCTGCCTCAATTGATATTCTATTTAGTTGACCTTGCGTTTGGCGTCCACGGTGACCAGAAGCGGTTTTTCCTTCTTCTCGATCACGTCTTTGGTGATGGCTACTTTGGTTACATCATATCGGGAAGGCACTTCGTACATCACATCAAGCATAACATCCTCGATGATGGCACGCAGACCGCGGGCACCTGTATTGCGGCGCAAAGCCTCTTCAGCAATGGATCGCAGGGCATCCTCCTTGAACTCCAGGTCGACTCCGTCCAGTTCAAACAGCTTCTTGTACTGTTTAACCAGAGAATTCTTGGGTTCGGTAAGTATCTGAACCAGTGACTCGACATCCAGGGCATCCAGGGTGACGATTATGGGCACCCGACCCACAAACTCAGGAATCAAGCCATAGCGCAGGAGATCCTGCGGCAATATCATGTCCAGTATCTCGCCGATGGCCCTTTCCTTCTTGCTTTGGATATCGGCGCCAAATCCCATTACCTTCTGACCCACCCGATTCTGGATGATCTTGTCGATACCCTCAAAAGCACCGCCGCAGATAAACAGGATATTGGTGGTATCGATCTGTATAAATTCCTGGTGGGGATGCTTTCTCCCCCCCTGAGGCGGCACACTGGCAACCGTACCCTCCAGGATCTTGAGCAGAGCCTGCTGGACCCCCTCGCCGGATACATCCCGGGTTATACTGGGGTTGTCAGTCTTGCGGGCGATCTTGTCGACCTCGTCGATATAGACGATACCTTTTTCCGCCTTTTCGATATCATAATCGGCCGACTGGATTAATTTCAGCAGGATATTCTCCACATCCTCGCCCACATAACCAGCTTCGGTCAATGACGTGGCATCGGCAATGGCAAAGGGGACATTGAGTATCCTGGCCAGGGTCTGGGCTAGCAAGGTCTTGCCGCTGCCGGTCGGCCCCAGCATAACTATATTGCTTTTTTGCAGCTCAACATCATCGAGCTTGGTACCCATGTTTATCCGCTTATAATGATTGTACACGGCTACTGCCAGTGCTTTTTTGGCTGTATCCTGACCCACGACATAATCATCTAAGATCTCTCTTATTTCCTGGGGTTTGGGTATGTCTCCCAGTTCAAAGCCGAGATCATCTGCCAGTTCTTCTTCGATTATCTCGTTGCAGAGTTCAATGCACTCGTCACAGATATACACCCCGGGTCCAGCCACGAGTTTCTTTACCTGGTCCTGAGTCTTGCCGCAGAAGGAACATTTTAACTGCCCTTTTTCATCTCCGTATCTGTGCATACCTTCACCTCTCTCTCAAGAACGGCTATTTCTTACTGCTGTTTTTTCTGTCCTGGGTCATTACTTCGTCTATTATACCATATTCCTTAGCCTCGTTAGCAGTCATGAAATAATCCCTTTCAGTGTCTGCCTTGATTTTATCCAGCTTTTGTCCAGTTCTCTCTGCCAGGATACGATTCAGGCTTTCTTTCATGGCCAGAATGCGGCGGGCATGGATCTCGATATCAGTAGCCTGCCCCTGGGTGCCTCCCAATGGCTGGTGGATCATGATCTCCGCATTGGGTAAGGAAAAGCGTTTGCCCTTTTGTCCGGCAGTCAGGAGAAAAGCACCCATACTGGCAGCTAGACCCACACAGATAGTCGAGACATGGGGCTTGATATGCTGCATTGTATCGTAGATGGCCATACCGGCACTGATCGACCCTCCCGGGCTATTGATGTAAAGGGATATATCCTTGTCAGGGTCCTCCGCCTCCAGGAACAACAACTGGGCAATAATAACATTGGCTACTACATCATCGATGGCACTGCCCAAGAAAACGATCCGGTCCTTTAACAGCCGGGAATAGATATCGTATGCTCTCTCACCGCGGTTGGTCTGTTCTACTACCATTGGCACCAGATAAGACATGCTTCTCACTCCTTCTTAAGCGCTAAACGCTTCACTATGTCTATATTGTATTCCGTTTATTCGTTGTTTTCTACTTGGGCCTTATCGGCCTGGTCTTCCTCTGTAATATGAGCATTATCCAGTAGATATGCAACCGCCTTGTCGGTCTTAAGACCGTATGCCATACTGTCGCGCATGCTGTTCAAGGTTTCTTTTACCTTGACGGGATCTACGCCCAAACCAGCCGAGGCCTCTTCGATTTTCTGGTCGATCTCTTCTTCACTGACCGTGATGGCCTGATCCTCAATCAATTTCTCCAGCAGGAAGTTTACCTTGGCGATACGGAAGGCCTCCGGCTTCATCTCCTGGTTGAACTCCTCGACATTGCTCTGGGTATACTGGAAGTACATCTCCAGACTGAGTCCCTGCGCTTTCAGGCGCTGGGCCATCTGTTCCAGCATGACCTCCAACTGGGCCCGGACTACGCTGTCGGGTACCGGAATTTCGGTACGTTCCATGGCCTTGTCCAACACCTGTTGACGCATATAATCCTTCTTTTGGTTCTCTATCATCTGGGTCAGACTGTTCTTGATATCTGCCTTCAATTCTTGGAGAGTATCAAAAGAGCTGACCTCCTGGGCAAATTCATCGTTCAATGGCCGCTTCTGGTGGGTCTCGATTTTATTGACCTTCACCTTAAAAATGGCCTCCTTGCCGGCCAGATCCTCAGCTTGATAGTTTTCCGGGAAGCTCACCTTAACATCCGCTTCTTCGTCGACCTTTAGCCCGATTACTTGATCCTCGAACCCGGGAATAAAGGTCCCTGAACCGAGTTCCAGCGGATAATTCTCGCCCTTGCCGCCGGGGAAGGCTACGCCATCGACAAATCCTTCGAAATCAATCTCGGCCATGTCACCACTGGCAGCGGGTTCATTGGTCTTCTCCACCATCTGGGAATAACGATTCTGCATATCTTCCAGGCGTTTAGCTACATCTTCTTCATTTACAGCAAAGATTGGAGTGGTGATCTCAATCCCGGTAAGATCGGGAAGTTCGAAATCAGGCTTTACCGCCACCTTCGCATTGAACGTGAAGGGCTGGCTAGCATCCATCTCCTCCATGTTAGAAAAATCGAAATCAGGTTGCGCAATCGGAGCTATATCCAACTCAGCCAGCGCAAATTCGTAGGCATCAGGAATAATGGCTTCCAGGGCATCCTGATATAATATCTCCTTGCCGAAATGAGATTCCAATAGTTCCCTGGGCACTCTACCCTTGCGAAAACCGGGTATGCTTACCTGCTTGACTACCTTACGGTAAGCTACTTGCAGCCCTTCCTCCAAACGTTCTACATCCACAACAATCTCTATGTAGGCCTCTCCACTTTCAATCTTTTCTAACCTGGCTTCCACTTAAGTGCCTCCTAACATATTATTACCTGCAATACCTGCCGGCGTCTCACTAAAGAATTTACCCCAAATCAGCCATAAATACAACACCCCGGCACCAGCCAGGGTATATAAAATCCTCTGGAGCGGAAGAAGAGATTCGAACTCTCGACCCTCGCCTTGGCAAGGCGATGCTCTACCACTGAGCCACTTCCGCATATCACTTTTCATATAGATAGAATACGCATTTGTTATCAACAAGTCAAGCATCGGCAGTATTGAGCTAAAAATTTTACTTGTTGCGCAAACGTTCAAAGGTTTCCGGATTGATATCGCCTGAGCCGGTAATCTTCTCATCCTGTTGAAAGTGGCATACGGCGTCGGTAAATTCTTTGGCATCCTTGGCCGGCGCTTTCAAGTATCCTAGCTTTATCAGCTTTTCATTAGCCACCTTGGCTTCTTCCTCACTGAGAAAATGGATGCGGTAGTCTGGTTTATAGGACACCGGAGAATTGACCGGAGCACTGCTCACCATGGAATCGGCCGAGGTGGTTTGCTCCTGACTCCCAGTCGAAACAGCGGTGTCCGCCTGCGTGGCCGTGTTCTTTTCGACTGCCGGTTTCGCGTTTTTCAAATGCTTTAACTCGAGTTGATCCTCATCTTCCTTGGTGACGGTTGAATCAACCTTGCCTTCGGTCACCTCCTCCAAGACCTGAGTATCCGAGGGCATAGTCTTCTTGGTTGTCTTGCCGGCAAACAGGGAACACCCGCTCAGGGTAAACATCAAAACCAATAGCAAAGACACACTGATGAAACGCTTAGTCAATGGCTGCCCCCCTAGCTATTAAACTTGTTACTGTAAAAAGGAAAAAATCCATTCATAAAAACATGATACCAAATCAAGCGCTGCTTTTCCATTTGTCAGATGATAAAAGGAACCTGGCTGATTATTCTGGCTTCATAACCTTCTGATATTGCTGGGTGCTTAAATAACCGCTCCCGGGATTGACCTCGCCCAAGCGAATAAATGCTTTCCTGGCCGCACTCAGATCCTGCTGAGCCATCGCGGAGCAGCCCATATAGAACAAACTGTCATCAGCATAGTTTGACTCGGGATATTCCGCCAGGTATTTTTCGTAGTATTTCCGGGCCCGCCCATAATCCTTGCGGAATTGATAGCTCTGGGCTAAATAATACAGGGCTTCCCGGTTAAGATAGTTCCCACTGTCCATGTTTACCACCACGGCAAGATTGCGGCAGGCTGTAGTCCAATCGTTTTTCAGATAAGCATTATAACCCGTTTCATAGTATTCCAGTTCCTGGTTAGTTGACAATTGGTCACCCTGATTTCTGTCTTTACTATAGCCTAATTGCTGAAGCTGCCTGGAGCCATCCAAACCGCGTGAGCCGACCAGCGCAGACTGTTGCCTGCCGTTTTGAGCTTCTCGGTCCACGTCTGGCAGAGCTTCCTTCCCCGCATGCTTGTACAAGCCTAATCCCACCTGCACCAGCAATACTATCCCTAGAAAGGCCACCAAAGCCAGGCCGGCACTTTTTAAGGGCTTGCACCACCCCCGACCTGAAGCAGTTTCCCCTGATACATCCCCCGCGTCTTCCCGGCGCAAGGCCAGATACTTTAACAGGACTGGATTGGCGATATCCAAGCTGAGACCCCTGGACCATACCCGGCGGGCCGCTTCAATATCCGATTCCGCAAAATAACACATTCCCAACAGCTGATACAACGAGACAAAACCATCCTGTTCAGCAACAAGATCACTTAGCATATCCCTCGCCTTCAGGTAATTGCGGTTCTCCAGTTCGGCTACCGCTTCCCGGTAACGTTTGAGCCAAAACTGGAATGGCAAAGCATTGAAATACGTGCTACCCTGCTGAGCCTCGACATCGCTCGGATCCGTCACCAGAACCAGATCCCAGCAGGCCAGAGACCGGTCAAATTCGCCCAGCACGTTGTAACAGCGCGCTACCTGCTTGATTATATCCGCATTCTCCGGTACGATTTCAGCTGCCTGTAGAAGATACTGCAAAGCCAGCGAAATATCGTTATTCTTCAGGGCTTCTTGTGCATGTTCCAGCACTTTCTCCACCTGTGGTTGCTCCATATTACACATCCCCACCTACAAAAACTATTTTACATATATTTCCACGTTAAATTAAAATATCCTCCCTTTATTTGTAAATTATTTTATTTTCCTGAATTGCGAACCTTTATCAACTATTGGGCATAGGTAGTAGCAAAAAGGAGTATAGCTATGAAAGCCAGGAAAGCTCCCTCAATCAACAACCTGCCATCCATCATCATCGAGGTGGAAAAGCGCAGGCTGCACTTCCGCTCTGCAGAGATGACCCGAACCTATCCGGTGGCAGTCGGCAAACCCTCCACGCCCACCCCGCTGGGCGACTGGACCATCGTGCAAAAAGCCATGAACCCCGGTGGACCCTTCGGTGCCCGTTGGATGAGACTGAGTGTTCCCTGGGGAGGATATGGTATCCACGGTACCAATAATCCCAAATCGATTGGCAAGGCGGTCAGTCACGGCTGTGTGCGTATGTATGATAAAGATGTGATCGAAATCTATCCCTTGACCCCCATCGGTACACCAGTCACTATTGTGGCCTCCCTGGAAAATGAACGGCCCATCAATCATAATTCCCGGCTCAGAGTGGTCGACCACTCCTGCCGGATCAAAAATGCCATTTTAACAGACGAATTGCCGGGAAAGGGTCACGTCAGCTCTGTGCTCATAAATTGACATGCTTCCGGCGGGAGTGATATTATAAATCGTGCGGGGCGTAGCGCAGCTTGGTAGCGCGTCTGGTTTGGGACCAGAAAGTCGCAGGTTCGAATCCTGTCGCCCCGACCATTTTTATTTTAAATAGCAATTTTAATAGGGAAATGCCAAAATATACTTAGATAACCGTGGTTAGTTTTAAAACCACGGTTTGCTTTTTCTTGGGATGATTTAGGATATGCTAACCATGGAGGTGTACTGCAATGAAAAAGAAGATCGTCATCATTGGGGGAGTAGCGGCAGGCGCCAGCTGCGCCGCCCGTTTACGCAGACTGGATGAACAAGCAGAGATCATTGTCCTGGAGCGGGGAGAATATATCTCCTTTGCCAATTGCGGTTTACCCTATTACATCGGGGGGGTAATAAATCGCCGCCAGAGTCTGTTGCTCAATTCACCGGAATCCCTGCGCAGTCGTTTCAATATCGATGTCAGGATTCTGAATGAAGTAACCCAGATACTGCCGGCGGAGAAATCAGTTGAGATTAAGAATCTGGCCAGCGGCGAAATCTACCGGGAGAGCTACGACTACCTGGTACTGGCTCCGGGGGCTGCCGCGACCGATCCCGGTATCGCCGGCAGTGACTCCCCTAATGTCTTCAAGCTGCGCAATATCCCCGACACTGATCAGATAAAAAACTATATCATGACTCGTCAGCCCAAGCAGGGCGTGGTACTGGGCGCAGGTTTTATCGGGCTGGAGATGTTGGAGATGCTGCATTCTGCCGGTCTGAAAGTAAGCCTGCTCGAGAGCGGTTCCCAGGTAATGCGTATGTTGGATCCGGAAATGGCAGCAATTCTGCAGCAATACCTTCGTCATCAGGGCATAGATCTGATACTCAATGCCCGGGCAGTCGCCATGAAAGGCGGAGACGAAGTTGACTCCATCCTTTTAGAAGATGGGCGAAGTATTCCGGCCGACATGGTAGTTATGGGACTGGGGGTAAAACCTGAGAACGCTTTGGCCCGCAAGGCTGGCCTGGATATCGGCTCCACCGGCGGGGTATTAGTGAATGAGTTCCTGCAGACATCGGAGCCCTCCATATATGCCGCCGGCGATGTCATCGAATCCACCAATTTCTTTACCGGGGAAGCCCGACATTTTCCCATGGCCAGTCCCGCCAACCGTCAGGGCTGGCTGGTGGCCGGCAATATAGCCGGAAGCGCCCGCCCCTATTCCGGGGTACAGGGTACATCCATCGTCAAGGTAATGGATATGGTGGCGGCGGCTACTGGAGAAAACGAGAAGGGCCTGCAGCTTCAGGGCCGGACCTATCTGTGCTGTCATCTGCACCCGGCCTCTCATGCTACCTATTATCCCGGCGCCTCAATGATGACTGTGAAATTGTTATTCACCCCGGACGATGGACAGCTGTTGGGAGCGCAGATCGTAGGTTTTGATGGAGTTGACAAACGCATCGACGTTCTGTCAACCGCCATGCGGGCGGGACTCACCATCGACGACCTGCAGGAACTGGAACTGGCTTATGCTCCTCCTTTCTCTTCGGCCAAAGACCCCGTAAATATGGCCGCCTATGTGGCCGGTAATATCCTGGATGGGAAGGTAGATGTGGTTTGTTGGCAGGACGTGGCGGATCACCTGGCTCAAGGTGCACTGCTCATTGACGTAAGGACCCCAGCCGAAACCGCAGCGGGAATGGCCCCCGGAGCAGTCAATATCCCGGTCGATTCAATCCGTGACAACCTTGACCAGATCCCCCGGGATCGGGAGTTGATGGTCTACTGCCGGGTGGGGCAGCGCAGCTATATCGCAAGCCGCATCCTGCGCCAACATGGCTTCAATGTTAAGAACATCAGCGGGGGCTATCTCCTCTACCAGCCCTGGCAGGCCGAGCAAGGTTAGAACAAAACCATAAATGAGTCAAAGAACTGTCCCCTGACTCAATTCGGGGAGGTCCGATAATGCAGAGCAGAGAAAGAGTCAGTTTCATATTTCCCGGACGGTATTCCGCTCCGGGTACTCCGCCGGGAAACCTGGAATCGAGGTTGGGTGTTCCATTAAACCCGCCCCGGATATCGCTCATGAGTTATTCCGAAAAGGATTTGACCGAAAAAAACCTGGACAGCATCGAACAGGCTTGGGCCGCGGAAAATCCTGACCGGGTTACCTGGCTCGATATCGAAGGGCATCTCGATTGCGACCTCTTAAGAGCCCTGGGGCAGCATTATGGCTTTCACGATCTGGCCCTGGAGGATGTTTGGAATGGTGCACAGCGTGCCAAAATCGAAGATTATAAGGATTATCTTTTCATCGTCCTCCATGCACTGCTCTACCAAGGAGATCCATCCGCCCACCAGGTCAGCATGTTTATTAAAGGGAATCTGGTAATAACACTGGAGGAAAACGGTTCTGCCCTCCTTCAACCACTGCGTGAACGCCTCCGTCATTCCATCGGTGCGTTTCGGCACAGCGGCAGTGACTACCTGGCTTACAGCATTTGCGATGTCCTGGTGGATCAATTCTTTCCGGTAGTCGAAAAGCTGGGTGACCGCATCGATATCATCGAAGACGCCATCACCGACCATCCGAATCGCAGCCTGGCGCTGGACATACACCAGCTCAACCGGGAATTCCTCATGTTAGGACACCTGGCCTGGGACACCCGGGAGATGCTGGACACAGCCTACCAGGATACCCCCGGCAATATGAGCAGTGAAACCCGCCTGCATCTGAGAGATATCAAGGATCATCTGGTCCAGATCATCAACATGATCGAAACCTATCGTGGAATCTCCACCAGCCTGCTGGATGTATACCTCTCCAGCGTTAGCAACCAGATGAACTCGGTCATGAAGACCCTTACCATAGTTGCTACAATTTTCATACCGCTGACCTTTATAGTTGGTGTCTACGGTATGAATTTCAACACGGAAGCCAGTATCTGGAACATGCCTGAATTGAATTGGGCCTATGGATATCCGGTATGCTGGGCAGTGATGATAGGCCTGGTCATGATAATGCTGTGGTTCATGTATCGCAAGAACTGGTTATAGATACAAATAACGGTGCTGTTTTCTGTCAAACAGCACCGTATCTTAGGTCAATGCCAGATAAGGTTCTTTATCTGCCGGTCGCGATTACCTTGACTTCTATAGAAGATAGCCTTGGATAGATGTTAACCATCCGCCTTAAGTTTAACAATTATGTCGGCCAGAACCTGTTCAGCCTCAGCATAGGGAACCTGACAGGTGCCCACCATGGCATGCCCGCCCCCGCCGTATTTCAGCATCAGAGATCCAACATTGGTCTTGGAGCTCCGGTTGATGATGCTGTGTCCCAGCGAAATGACGCAGTTTTGTTTGTTCCTGCCGTCAATAATCCACAGAGAGATGTTCTGATCCGGATACATGGAATAGATCACAAAGCGGTTACCGGTGTAAATAGTATTCACATTCCGCAGGTCAGTAATGATCACATTGGCATCCACCCGGGTATGCTCTTTTATCATGCTCGTGAAATTCTGGTTTTGCTCATGGTAGCGTTTAACCCTCTCCTGAACATCAGGAAGTTTCATGATTTCGTTGATGGACATCTCCCGGCAATAATCGATCAGTTTCTCCATCAGGCTGTAATTGCTGATCCGGTAGTCCTGGAAGCGGCCCAGTCCCGTGCGGGGATCCATTATGTATCCCAACATGATCCAGCCCTGAGGATTGTTGATCTCGTCAATGGTCAAATGCCCGGAATCGGTTTTGTCAACCGCGTTCATCATATCGTCAAAATTGGCATACTTGGCCTTGCCGCCATAATAATCGTAAATGACCCGGGCAGCGCTGGCAGCAGGGCGGCTATCACCCTGGAATTTTCCCTTTAGATCCAGGCGTTCCTGCTCACTGGCATGGTGGTCGAACCATAGCCCGCAGCCAGGTACATAAGGCACATTGGCCAGCACATCGTTCTCAGTCACTTCCACAACGCCATCCTGCATGTCTTTGGGATGGACAAACTGCCAGGAATCGATAATGCCTGCCTCCTTCAACAAAACACCACAAACCAGGCCATCGAAATCCGAACGAGTAAGCAATCTCATAAATACACCTCTCCTTTCCAAATTGAGTTCAAAGAATAATTTGATTACTTGTGGAACCCTGCACCGCTGGCAACAGGGTCTTTAGAGGGGGTTAATCAACCAATTTGCGGGGAACCATTCCTGCTATGGTCCTGTTGGCATAGTGCCATTGGGTAAAATCTTATCGCACTTATTTCCTCTTTGGTACTACATTCATAGTGTAAACAAAACTGGCGCTTTTTGCAATTACTGCTTGGGCTGATTTTGACAGGGAAAACCTTACCGGTGCAACATTTCTATAGTATAAGTTCAGCAACTGAATAGCCCTGGCAGACAACTCAAACAAAAGTGTATTTCTGCCTTGAAAAGCATATCATATATGATGTATAATGTTTTTTGCTGGGCGGGTGTAGCTCAATGGTAGAGCCCCAGCCTTCCAAGCTGGTTGCGAGGGTTCGATCCCCTTCACCCGCTCCAATTTAATATTTGTCCCTGTAGCTCAGTTGGACAGAGCAACGGCCTTCTAAGCCGTGGGTCGGGGGTTCGAATCCCTCCGGGGACGCCATTGATTCATGTGGTGGGCGTAGCTCAGTTGGCTAGAGCACCAGATTGTGGCTCTGGGGGCCGTGGGTTCAAGTCCCATCGTCCACCCCAATTAATCATTTGACATCCCGGTTATGAAGTTCTTATACTCATATCTGTTGGGGTGTAGCCAAGCGGTAAGGCAACGGACTTTGACTCCGTCATTCGTTGGTTCAAATCCAGCCACCCCAGCCAATTTAATACTCATACGGGCCATTAGCTCAGTAGGTAGAGCACCTGACTTTTAATCAGGGTGTCCGGCGTTCGAGTCGCCGATGGCCCACCATTTGATAATAAACCCCGCTAAGCGGGGTTTTTTATTTTTTCTTCCAAGATTGATGAAAAGTCTTCCTGAAGAAACAAAGGCCGCCTTCTCTGTCGAAGACGGCCACTTTATGGTCAATCAGGCAAATCGTATTATAAGAGGGGGCTACCCACCGGGAGAACCGTTCTCCCATACGCTGCATTCAAGATTATTGCCCCACTGGTGTAGATAGCAAGAATTCCAGTGATCAGCAAACACCAGGCAGCATAAGTGTGAGCATAAGCTCCCATCATGCCGAGTTTGGAGCCAGTAACAAATATTACACCAACAAACAAGATAAGAACAGCCAAGCCTAAGGAAGCTGCAGTTTGTTTCAAGAAGGCGATGGTGTAGGGAATCAAGATCAGTAGAAGGACCAACCATGCCCAGCCATCAACACCCGTATTGATCTTCCAACCGTGTACACCAGCAAAAAATTCAAAAATGAATTCCAGGCCGCCTACCAGCATGAAGAAGCCGGAGAAGAACAGGAATGTGTTACCACCCAGCAGGTTGCCTTCTGCCAGATCAATGAGTCCTACGCATAATTGAACAACAAACCCACCGATGAGCCAGATGCCTAGAAAGAGAAGAGGACTTCCCTCACCAGTGCATTTTCCGCTGAGAACTGCAAAGAAGGTAAAACATGCTATAGCCAGTGCTACTAAGCCCGCGGGACTAGGATTTGCCCAACCAGCCTTTTCATTTGACATTCAATACTCCTCCTTACCCAAAATAATTGGACCCGTCTCCCAAGTTATCGGTTAAAGAATCACCCCCGCTATCGGTATTGCTAAAAGGCGCATCCGCCTGCTTTAGCCAAGGTCAGGTTCAACTATTGGTCCAGTTCTCTCTATCTACTAAAATATGGTTCTTCGATTGATGGGTATCGGCCAGGTCGAAACTGAGTAGGCACCGATTTACAGGTCTTAATATTCTGAATATTCTGGCTTTTATTATAATAAATGCTCCTATATATATTTGTCAACATAAATCGCTTTTGTAGATAAATGGGGATATAATAAATGGTAAGAGGTAATAAAAGTGGGAAAATTGATAAAACCACGCGAATATTCGGGTAAATAATTATAAGGTGTTCCTGTTCGAAATCTTCCCCTGGCGTGGTAAGCTGGCGGATAGATTGGACCCGGCTAGTCTATTTCTTCAGGTATTCCTCCTTGCCCCGACCGGCCAGATATTTCTTATATGGGTCGTAATGGAACTCGGTGTTATAGGTCCGATGCGGGGCGGTCACATCGCTTAAGCCCCAGACCAGAAAATTGACTGCGTCCTGGACTGCCTTGCCGCAATTCGCACAATAAAGGCAGTCGGCTTTGGTCAATCCCAACATCTTAAGCTGTTCATCACAACAGCGAATGTTATTTATCCCATAGTAACTCTCATCATATTGGAAATCCAGTTCATCCAGGGCTTCTTTAAAAGATAGCAGACGATGATCGGGGAAATTATCCTGCAGCTCGTAGCTGTTGTCAGGAAGATCGGTTTCCTCCACCTTTACCCATTCCGCTCGTCCATCCTTGAGCAGGTTATACATCCGACCATAGACAGGTTCCCGGCCAGCCCAGGCAAACCAATCCTCTCCGTCATGCGAAGCCAGTCCCCCTCGAATGTAAAAGCTGAACCCGCGGTCAGATTCAGGCAGGTCCTTGACCAAAGTCAATCTATAGATCATAGTTCGTTTCTCCTCATTTTAGGCTGTTGGGGATCAAGTCTGGTATGCTGGATGCCCTTCCGGAATGATAGATAGAGAGCCGCCGTCACCTTTACGGCATACCACTTTATATATGCCGGCATTCAGAATAATTCGTTTGCACAAAAAACAGGGCTCGGCATCCAGAATCTCATCGGTTTTTACATCATAACCCGCCAGGTAGAGAGTGGCGCCAAGGGTCTTCTCCCGCCCCGCGTTTATTATGGCATTCATCTCGGCGTGAACACTGCGGCAGAGTTCATATCTCTCCCCACGGGGAATGCCGTTCTTCTCCCGTTCACAAACCTCCAGGTCGCAGCAGTTGGGCAATCCGCGTGGTGCACCAGAGTAACCGGTAGCAACAATGGCATCGTCCTTAACCAGTACCGCACCATAGTTGCGCCGTAAACAGGTACCACGGGAAGCTACATCCTGTGCAATATTCAAGTAGTATTCCACCTTACCCGGCCTGTTTTTCATACCAACACTCCTCGCCCGAGCTATTGCACCTATTCTACCAGTTTTCTCACAGAATCAACAGCCCCGGACGATTACATTTTGCTTACCAGCTTAAACAGGATATTCAAAAAAAGCGGATCGTAGCGTTCGCCAACATGTTCCGAATGCCATAAGCCTGACTGGCGGACCATACGGTTTCCGCAGTAACCGCCCAACCATTTGGCCGAGGCCTTGTCGCGAGGGTTCTGGTTATAGTTGCTGAGCAAGGCGATGCTGTTGTTGCGGATCATCTGACTGGTGACCAGAGGATTCCTGGCAAAGTCAGTGGAGAGCCAAAGAAATGGCATAGCGGCTATCACATCACTGACCTCTACCTCCAACGGGTATTCATGGCGGCGCACCACCGCATTGGTGAAACTATCATCCCAGGTGGCGCAATCTATATTATCGCGCCATAATAAAGCGCTCCCGATATGGGCACGAAAATCAGAGACCCGGTGGTCTCCTCCCCCGGCATGCTGACCTTTGATCGATCCCCGTTTCTGACGCAATCTGTCCCATAGCCCGCTCTGGCTATCCCGGATGGAATTGGATATCCCCACCCGAACCACCCGCGGATCGACTCCGTCATCACGCAGCTCACCATTTTCAAAGAAGAAGGAAACACCGTAGCGGGGCCAATCCATACGCTGATTGCATTCACCCAGAAAGTGCTTGCCCAACTTGGCGTCCAACTCCCGCAAAGATTCATAGAAAGACTGCAGATCATAAAAACGCTGCATACAGAAACTCCCACCCGTAATGTATACAATATATTCTACAATATGAACGGCATAAAGACTAACTCAGAAAATGGCAGTGACCCGGCTCAGGAACAAAAAGAGACCTGCTCCGTATTGTATCGGACACTTCCCAAATCAATCAATGAAATTGGATCGAGGGTTCTCTGAATTGTCAGGTGTCACATGCTGCTCTGATCGGAATAGGAATGATGCAGGCGCTGTTGGTAGTCCTCCAGTATCTTTATAACGGCGGGAAAAAATAATATGCACAAAAAAGCATTACTGGCCGCATGAACCAGATCAAAACTTAAACTGGCTGCATATGCAGTCAGAAAGGTTTTCAGGGTAAGCGGCTGTATATAGACCAACCAGAAGCCGAGATTCTGTATCCAACCGAAAACAAAGCCCGATACCCCGGCAAAAAACGCAATAGCCCAGCGGGATATCCGCGGCCAGAAGTATTTGAGCCAGGCCGATGAACAGCCGATCAGTCCCCAGCCCATCATTTGCCACGGAGTCCAGGGTCCCTGGCCCAGAAAAAAATTCGAAACCAGAGCTGCAGTAGCACCTACAATGAATCCGGCCTGCGGCCCGAAGACATAGCCGCTGGCTATCACCAGGAAGGTGGTGGGCTGTACGCTGGGCAGCGCAGCAAACGGCACGCGCCCAACTGCGGCTACTGCGGCCAGCGCAGCAACCAGGGTGATTTCCTTGCTGGTTGCTGTAGCTGCTTGAGACCAACGATAAAGCCAGGTTAGTGACAATAATAGGATGAGCGTAGCAAACAGGCCCCAGTTAGCGGGTTTGATCCCCTGAACATGAAGCAAATAGAGACCCAAAGCCAGTCCGCTGGCTATCAAAATAGTGAACAGATTGAATCTAACCTTCAAATACCGCACCATTCTCCTCCCGCTTGATCAGCAGAGCCATACGGTCTCTGGCCTGCGATGGCTTGTAGATCGTGTTGTCATATCCACGGAACAAATGGACCGCCTGCGAGGCGTAAAAGAGGTTATCAACAAAGGCCTCCGGGGCAGGACCGTCGCTTATAACTTCGCCGGCATGCATGAAAAGCACCCGGCTGGCGGTTTCACTGGCAAACTCCATATCATGGGTGATGATAATCACTGCCTTCCCCTGATGGCAGCAGCTTCCGCGCAGGCATTCCGCGATCTTTCCCCGCCACTCGATATCCACCCCGGTAGTCGGTTCATCCAGCAGCAAGAGCTGACGGTCACTGGCCAGAAGACAGGCCAGGGCTACCCGCCGTTTTTCACCCACCGAAAGCTTGCGGGGATCGCAATCCGCCATGCCCTCCAGTCCCATCAGCTTGAGCCAGGGTTCGGGTTTCTTCCCCTCCCTCCCGATACTCAGCATGATCTCTTCCCGCACCGTATCCCGAAGAAAGAAATCTTCCACTGACTGCGGCAGGTAGGCGCATTGTTCCAAGCGTTCCCGCCGGATCGGCCCGCCGCAATCCAGCATGATCCTACCTCGCCGGGGCTGCAGGATGCCGGATATCAGACGCAGCAACGTACTCTTGCCGGCTCCATTGGCCCCCAGTATCGCCACCGACTCTCGCCGGTTGATTTTTATGTTTAAATTTTCAATGAAATTTGCCTGGCGGGAATAGCTGAAATGGACGCCATTAATATCCAGTAAGGGCTGTTCCTCTACTGCTCTGGTCCGGCGCGAACTCCTGATGGCATGTATGAAGGGAGCTCCTGACCGCCTGCCCTGGATCAGAGAACATTCTGATTCCCGCCCTGGTGATTCCGTATCAGCAACCGGATGGAGGCATGCTGGCGTGGTATCCATTTGCTCCCGGATGATCCCCCGGCCATCCTTTACCGTCAGGGGCAACTCGGAAACATCCAGGTTAGACATTATATATGGAATAGTAGGTATCAGCGGATAGTCATCCTGTTTGGCCCAAATCGGCTGCCGGGAGGGTAAGCCATCAAATACCAGCCTCCCCGCTTCCAGGAGCAGGACCCGGTCCACCAGAGGAAAGGCCTTGTCCAGCCTCTGTTCCACCAATATAATGGTGGTTCCCATCTCGGCATTGAGTTTCTTGAGCCAATTAAGCATTTCCTCGGCTGCCATGGGGTCCAGCTGAGAAGCGGGTTCGTCCAGAATCAGCACCCGAGGCTGCATGACCAGAATCCCGGCCAAAGCTGCCCGGCGCTGCTCCCCACCCGATAATTCGGCTGGGTTCTTGTGACTTATACTGTTGAGATCGAAGAAATCCAATGCCTCGGCCACCCGCCGCTTCATCAGGGACGGCTCCATCCCCAAGTTTTCCAAACCAAAAGCGATATCACGCTCTACCTGGTTGTAAACGATCTGCCGTCCGGCCTCTTGAAACAGCATGGCAATATCAGCCGACAAGTGTCGGCTGTCCCATTCCCGCAGCTCACGGCCGCGGTAAATCACCTGTCCGTTCATTTGTCCACCGTAGAAATCCGGCACCAGGCGGCAGAGAGCCCGGGCCAGGGTAGATTTGCCGCAGCCCGAGCGCCCCATGACCAGCAGGAATTCACCGGGGCTGACGTCGAAGCTTAGCTCCTGTAATACCGGTTTATCGGTGCCGGGATATGAATAGCCCAGTCCTTTTACCTTAAACAATAGCCTTTAACTCCTTAGGATATCAGAAATACCTGGGTTCGCCCCCCGCATCAATTTGACCGGGCTGGCTGATGCGCGCCTGCGGGACGGTCAGCCAAGCTGTGCCCAGGAGGAACAGCGGCACTATCCCGCCCCAGAGGTTATGAATATCGTTCAACAGCCAATTGAACATCAGGGCCAGGACCAGCGCTGACAATGAAGCCAGTGCCAGCCAGTTATCCCGCATCCGCCAGCTATGCTGTCGGTATGTACTGCGAAATTCTGCTGCCCCAAATCCCCGGACCTGCATGACTTCGCCGGTCTCCCAGGCCCCATTCAGGGCCGCTCGCAAAACATTTATCACCAGAATACCGGTACGCCGGCATCGTTCGATCAGCTTACTCTCCCCGGCATCTCCACAGCGAACCAATTGTATCTCCCGGATACCCCTTACTCTTTGCATCAGCTCCGGTACCATCCGGGCGGTAATAGCTGCGACCATGACCGCCGTCCCACGCCGGGCCGGGAATAATTCCAGCAGTTCTTCCAGCGACAGCAAAAGGTTGAATGCCGTGAAGACACTCAATATCACCAGCAAACGAAGTGTCATGGTAAATCCGTAAAGCAATGCCAGACGATGCACAGCGAGATGTATCCCCATGATATCACGCTCCCACAGGACCTGACCCTGCCGACTGATGAGCAGGTTGATAATCATAATGAGCAGCATTAAAGGAAGTGCATATATTAACATTTTGCGCCAGGACTTCGCCCGGTCCAGTCCCAGATTGATCAGGGCCAGTCCCATCAGCATGGCTGCCAGCAAGCACGGATCATCATACAACAAGGCCAGAAAAAAAAGGCTCAACAAATAGATTAGCATACTGCGGGGATGAAACGCCTCTCTCATAAATTGCCCCCTGCCGGTTTTCTATACATAATATAGACATTAGCCACTCTTAACGCAAACATTTCCGTTTTATGGTCCTAAAACATTGGTCATTTTACGACAATTTATGCTTGCTATAGGCCATTTGGTGTTTTAGAATCAAATAACAAATAATATATAGGACTGGATTACTATGAAAAACCAGCTGAAATTCCTGGTTGATTTCAGCCTCCTGCTTGAGAATAAGCGGAACTTTAACCAGCGAACGGCCCTGAACTATATCAGGATCTTTTTAGCTTTGTCCGGCTTTTTTGTATATTTTTTAATCAACCCCAAGCTAGAGCTCCAACACTTAGCCATTTTGTCGCTCATCGCTTTATATTGTATCATTCTGGTTTTCAGCCGGCGGCTGAAGCAGTCGCTGTTCAGAAAACGGCTGTTGTCAAATTTTATCGACATTGCCCTCATCTTTTTCTTATGCTATTTTTCCGGTGGTACCAATTCACTTTGCTTTATGGCCTTCCTGCTGCCGGTCCTGGTGAGCTCTATCGAGCCTTCGTTTATCCGTATGATCCTGGTCATGGTCATGACTCTGGTTGCTATGGTCTTGCTGGGGTTGGTAACGATTTTTAATCCGAAGGAAATAATTGTAGATGCAGTCTATATAATATTTGCCGGTCTGTTGGTGAATATCCTTATCTACAGCGACTTCAGGATCCTGGCCAATTATGCTGCCCGCGACGGCCTGACCGGTCTCTATACCCACAAGTACTTCTTTGACAAGTTAGCCCGCCTGCTGGCTGAACCGGGGGATGATGTCATCAATCTCATTATGATCGATCTCGATGACTTTAAGCGGATTAACGATGAACACGGTCATCTGCACGGCGACCAAGTCCTGAGCAAGGTGGCGGACACCATTAAGGCCAATGTACGAGACACTGACATTGTGGCCCGTTATGGCGGTGACGAATTCGCCATAATTCTTCCCGGAGTAGACGCGGACTTATGCAACGACATCATAGAACGGCTGCGAAACTCTATAATAAACCTCGGTCACTTCAGCAATGTCTCACTGGGCTGCGCCAGGTACCCGGAAGAAGCCCAAGAGCTTTACGAACTGGTGGATCTCGCTGACAAGCGAATGTACAACGAAAAGAAGCTAAACCGGGACACCCAGGCGGGAAAGCCCAGCTTTAACGAACGCCGCATCCTCCATTAGGCCTTTGTGCCGCCATCAGGCCAAAGTGTCGAAATTCTCAAAGGATTGTTTTTGGCGAGAGGATTAAAGATTGACCAGGCGCAGCAGGATATCTTCCAAACTGCTCTCCTGCAAACCAAATGACAGTACTTTCGCATTATTCGCCAAAGCCTCCTGCATGATACGAGGTCTTAGTTCTTCTCTCTTAAGAGCATTGATATATAACCTGTCTCCATTTACTTCTACTCGATTGACTCCAGGAATTTTCTGCAAAGCTTGCGCCACCTGTTGATCCGGTTGCGCCAAGGTAAGTTCAATATTTAGACTTTCACTTGCAGTACTCCGCAGATGGTCAATGGTATCCATAGCCACCAAGCGGCCATGATCGAAAATTCCCACCATATCGCAAATGGCTTCAACTTCCGGCAGAACATGAGAAGACATCAATACAGTTACTTCTTTCTCCTGGCGCAGCCTAAGTATTAATTCCCGCATATTCTTGGCGCCTAGAGGATCCAAGCCCAAGGTAGGCTCATCTAAAAAGAGGACTTGAGGATCGGATAGCAGGGCCTGGGCTAGACCCAAACGATGCCGCATTCCTCTCGAATAACCTCCGACCAGCGAATTCTTCTTATCCATTAGTCCAACAAGTCCCAATACGTAATCAATACGGCGATTCTGGTCGTTGGCCGGGACATCCAGCAGACGGCATAAATAACGCAAGGTTTCCAGGGTTGTCATCCGGGTGTAGAAAGCTGGGTTTTCAGCTACATACCCTATATGGGATCGTACCATCATAGGGTCTTTGACCACATCATAGCCTGATACTATTGCTGTACCGCTATCCGGGCGGATTAGACTGACCATCATCTTAAACGTAGTAGTCTTGCCTGCCCCATTTAACCCTAACAAGCCAAAAGAACTCCCCTTCTTGACTTTAAAGCTTACATTGTCCACTGCATTAAGGTTACCGTACCATTTGGTTAATCCTTGAACATCAACTGCAAAGTCGTTCATCGTGCTTCCTCCTAATTCTTAAAAGCTACATTTTGCCGCTCGAAAATTACGCTAGCTACCAGCAGCACTACAAACGTCATTATAAGCAGGGATACACAGGTAAGCTTGGCATCAGCTGGATTGGCAAGAGCATACTTCTGAAATTTGGAGAAAACACTCAGAAAGAATTTTACTATAATCGGCAATCCCGTGAAGCTATCGATATGCAATCGCAGGCCGACCTGTCTAAGGAATTCTCCCCCCAGAGGATGAGCGGGTGCCATGAAGACTAAAGCGCACAGTGCTGTAGTCGCCGTAGTCGGTGCAAACATGGAAATCAACGTGGTAATAGCCAGGAATAGCAAAGATACGCAGGTGACTATTGCCACCAATGTTATCCACTGGCCGAAGGGTGGCATGGGAAGCTGCCAACGATACTGAGATATACCTGATATCTGTGCCCAATAATATGCGGCTATCAGTTCAGTGACCAACAATGGAACAATCATTACTACATAAGCCATGAATTTGCCCAAAAGTAAAGAACGGCGGGGCAGCGGTTTGGAAAGGACCAATTCCATCGTACCCTTCTCTTTTTCGCCAACAACGGCATCCATTGCAGTAAGAATGCCTATCATAGGGCATAGGATCGCAAACAATTCAAAGAAAGGATCTAAAACGTTCTGAGAATTGGCGGTAGGCCCCACTTCTGTATAGAGCGCCATTAATATTCCGCCAAATATAAACATCAATAAAAATGGTGTCTTATAGTTGCGCAAATTCTCCTGGAGTTCCCGCTGCATCACAGCTAGAGTCTTCAATACCCATCACTCTCCGTTTCCTACCATTTGTGAGACTTAATAAAGTTCTGGTCATTGATTTGAGCTTAAATATCTACGCTGCTGATGGTTATGTCATCGACCAGCCGGGGTATCTGGGTTCTGATAACGCTGGCGGTCGGTGAACAAAACCTAAAAACAACATTGCAAATATTATCTGCTCTTTTGATCACGCTGAATCCGGGGTAAAACACGAAAAACTTCCATCAATACGATATTTAAACTCAGCCAGACTCCTCCAAAAACACAACCCGCCAGAACATCACTCGGATACTGAATCTGAAAGAAAATTACTGATAGAACCGTGAATAAACAAACCGCTAACGTTATTAAAAATAGGATCGTTCCAAACCACCTGTTCCGGGCATGACGCAGGAGCATAAACGAAGCAAAGCCATAAACAACAACGACTAATAATGCTTGTTGACTGGGAAAGGTATATATGTTTCCGCCACCGGGGCCTACGCGATGGAAAAGAAGGCGCAATCCTTCTTCCCAGAGTGCTCCCCCCAAAACGGTAATGAGAAGGAAGCGTATTTCCAGAAGTCGGTCCCAACCTTTGAGGATGATCCACACCAGCGTTAGCAACGTTAAAACAAAGAAAACTTCCGGAGTCGTTGGCAGCTTAAAAAGTTCCATAAGCGAGGAATACTTTTCCGGGAAAATCAAAGCGACTAAAAACGTAATAATCTTATCGAATTGACTGAATTCGTTGGCTAAAAAGACCTGAATAAGGCCAATCAACACCATAGACAAAGCAATAAAAAGCGCTGCCATCCCGAAGATTGCTACCTTTATCCTACCGAGCGAGTGAAATATTAGGATACCATTTTCTAATGACTTCATGATAAAGTCAACGATATTCACTTTATATTTCCGATAAAAGTAAATACATATTAAAGCGACCGCAATAATTACCCCGCCAATGATCAGGTATCTACTGACCGATTCATGGATCTTGGCCCAATTTGATCCTAATATCTTGCCCAAGGAGATAAACGTGCTCGTCCAAATCCAAGCCCCAATGTAAGCATTTAAAGCAAACTTCTTATAAGGGATCCCGGTAATTCCGCAAAAGTATCCGGTAAGATCTCTTACCCCGGGAATGAAGTAAACAACGACCAGCAGTCCATGCCCATACCGGTCAAACCATTGCGAGGTCTTCTCTAATTTGTCAGGACCCAGGTGAATGTAGGAACCGTACTTTTGAAAAAATGAAGCACCTAATGTCCGACCGATCAGGTATGAAACCGTAATGCCGGATATGACCCCCAACGCGGCAACGATGATACTGATGCCCCAATTCAACCTTCCCTGAAATACCAGATATCCGCAGTAGGTCATCAGGGTTTCTCCCGGTGCAGGAATACCCATAAGTTCAATCATTAGGGCGCCAAATAAGACAATATATCCATAGTGAGCAAATAGACCAGTTATATTATCCACTATTGCCCTCCGACAAGCTGATCCAGCTTTATATATTTGATTATTACCAACATTTCATCAGGAAGGACTGGGGAGTTAGTCCGCAGCTGTTTCCTGGTTAAAATGTCTCCAGGTAATATAGAACAGCGGTATTGCAATCACTTGAGTAGTCACCGAGAATACTACTAGCCACATAGGGTCTACATCATAGAGAGCTCCCATCAGCCAACTCCCTAAAAACCAGCAAATGCCGAAAGCAGTCTCGAAAACCCCAAACCCGGTAGCCCGGTTTCCCTTGCGTACAATAGTGCTGACGGCCGATTTCAAAATAGATTCCTGTGCCCCCATACCAATTCCCCACATAGCAATGCCTATAATGGCTGCATACAGAGTATTAAAATTGAAAACGAATACGGCAAACAAAGCAGAGATGGCGGTAGAAATCATTAATACCCTCATCCCCAGTCTATCGTACAACCAACCGAAGAAAAGGGCTGCTAAAGCGTCAGCCAGCATCGCGCCCGAATACAATAACGGCAAAACATCCGATGGCACCAAATGTTGCCGGAAAACGTGCATGGTAATGAGCGGAAAGTCGGCAAAGCCCAGAGCCAGCATACTGGCGGCAGCCATGTAGAGAATGAAGGACATCCTGAGTTTCTTGCTGCTCTGCTCCGCACTTGATATATCAAAGCTCTCCGGAGACGGGTATTTTTTCCTGGCGAACAACAATGTTGCCATCGTCAGCAGGGCTGGTATCCCCAGAATGGCAAAACATACGGCATAGGTCGAAAAGGTGTTTTCCCCTTTTTTAAGATAGAGGATAATAAAAAGGATAAGCGGTCCTAAAAAAGCGCCAAATTGATCAAGAAATTCCTGAATGGCGAACCCCTTGCCCTGGCCGACCTGGGTGGCAGCAAATGAAACCAGGGTGTTCTTGGCCGGATAGCGTATAGCCTTGCCCATTCTCTCGATGATTATCAGGGCACAGGCATAAATCCACCCGTGCTCAGGGATGAGCGCCAAGGCCGGGATCGCGGCCATATTGAAAACATAGCCAATGATGGTCATAGTCCAGTAATTCTTCATCCGGTCGGTAATGAAACCGGCAACCAATCTGAAGGCATAGCCAACGAATTCTCCGAAACCGGTGGCAAATCCAATGGTAGCCGCGGAAGCACCGGCCAGAGATAGATACACTCCATAAATACTCTTGGCGCCCTCGTGGGTCATATCCGAAAACATACTGACGATGCCCATCAGCAAGATAAATGCTAGTGCAGATTTGACTGTTTTGTTCATCTGTTTTTCGTCTGTCATTTTCCCAACCACCTAGAATATTTTGGACTAACTCTTTTAAAAAATTGTATCATAAACAAATTTAATTGCTGCTGGGAAATCAATTTCTTACGGGATTATCCTTCTATTTGCGAGTCCGCCGATAGCCTTTCTTTATTCATTGAATCCTGTCAGCCGATATTTTGGCTGAATTAGAATTCATTTCGCATGCAGGTATTACCACATTAAAGGTTTTAGTTACTTTTTGTTGAATTATTGTCTTATATGGTTTAAGGTGGGATTATATGCTCGCATCACTTAATACCCTGGTCATTAGCGGAATTGAAGCCATGCCGGTCAAGGTGGAAGTCGACATACAGGGCGGACTCCCCGTTTTCGATTTAGTTGGGCTTGCGCAAGCCGCTTTAAAAGAAGCCCGGGAAAGGGTCAAATCCGCTATAAAAAACAGCGGATACCGCTTCCCCAACCAGCGGATAGTGGTCAATCTGGCTCCGGCGGACATCAAAAAGGAGGGCACCCACTTTGACCTGGCTATCGCCCTGGGCATCCTGATCGCATCCGAACAGGTGATTCCTGCGCTTCCTCCCGATTACTACTTTGCCGGCGAATTGTCCCTGGACGGCAGTCTGCGCCAGGTACCCGGTATCTTGCCGATGGTACTGGCCTTGATGAAAGCAGGGAGTGATAACACCTTGATCATTCCCCTCAGCAATCAAAGGGAGGCCGGTCTGGTAACCGAGGTAAACTCTTTGGCTGGAAACAACCTGAGTGAGATTTGCTCATTCCTGGAGGGGCAAGGCAGCTTAATCCCAACCCCGGCTACAGACCTTGAAGGAAATAACGCTGCTCACCATCTACCAGATTTTTCTGATGTGCGGGGACAGGAAATGGCCAAAAGAGCCTTGCAGGTAGCAGCGGCCGGCATGCACAACATACTGCTGATCGGCCCGCCCGGTGGCGGCAAGACCATGCTGGCCCGCCGCCTGCCCGGTATACTTCCCGAGATGAATCGCGAGGAGGTTCTGGAGACCACCAGGATATACTCGGTGGCCAATCTGTTAAACACAGATTATCCATTGGTCGATACCCGGCCCTTCCGGGCTCCGCACAAAAATGCCTCATCCGCCAGCATCATCGGCGGCGGGCGCATACCTCGTCCGGGCGAAATCAGCCTGGCTCAGAACGGGGTGCTCTTCATGGATGAATTTCCTGAATTCAGCCGGGACGTATTGGAAGCCCTGCGACAGCCTCTGGAGGATAAAGTAGTCACCGTGGCCCGCGCCCAGGCCACCGCCACCTATCCGGCTAATTTCTCGCTGATCGCGTCCTGTAATCCCTGCCCCTGTGGTTTTTATGGGTCCGACCAGGAATGCCGCTGCACCCCGCTGCAAATCCAAAAATATCTGAGCCGCATCAGCGGTCCCCTCCTGGATCGGATGGACCTGCAGGTAGAGGTGCCCCGGGTGAATTTTGAACAATTGCGGGGAAACAGCCATGCGCAAGGTTCGGAGAGCATGCGGGAACGGGTGATGGAGGCTCGGACGATACAGCATCAGCGCTTTGCCCGTTATAAGGTCAATCTGAACTCGGAGATGCGGCCATCGGATATCCGCAGGTTCTGCAGCCTGGACCCCGAATCGGAACAACTGCTGAAAAACGCCTTCGATCGGCTCAATATGAGCGCCCGCGGCCACGACCGGGTCCTGAAGGTGGCCCGCACCATTGCCGACCTGGATCACTCGGAATCAATCAAGCTGCCGCACCTGGCCGAGGCTCTACAATACCGCAGTTTGGACCGGAAGTACTGGAAATAATTAACCTCCCCGGCGGGGAGGGCTTGCGACGAAATTATGACAAGAGAACCGTCCCCTTGGCATATCTGTTTGACCTCCCTTAAATTCTGACTAGTTTCCGCCTGAGTATGAGGATCCCTACAATCAAGGCAAGCAACGTAAGCATTAAAAGCGTTTTCTTTGGATATATGACTGCAAACACCAATGGCGTTAAAGCCAGACGAGTGCAGAAGCGTAATGAATTATGCTTTGAGATAAATGCGGCAATCGGCGGGCTATGCCGGTAGTAACAATCAACAAACAAGGTCCCGGCTGTAGAGTGAAGTAAGACATTATCGCGGAAGTGCCGTAGTGCATCAACATGCGGATCCAAATAGCTACCGTAAGCAGCAGTAGCGATGAAGCAATCTAGATTTGAGGTGTCGATAACGGAAAAAACTACTTTGTAAGTTTTAGTAACAGTCGCATCTTGGGCTTTGACAACAACTGTGGCTGTTCGTTCCTGTGCTGAACCTGTGAGACTTGTCGCTTGGTAAATGTTTACAGTAGCGTTCGCAACTTGTTTAAAAGCTGAAATAACAGGGACAGTTGTTGTGCTTGAGGGTAAATATACGTTGTATGTTAAAACATCAGGGCTGAATCCAGGTACAGTTGTTCCATTAAACCTCAAGTCAGATAGATTAGCATTTATGGACTGGGGATTGGCGAAATTAGCTATTGTAAGCTCCTGTTGAGTAATAATTTCGTTATTAGGACTCGAAATCATTATATTTGCTGATGTGCTATAGGTTGCACCTGCAACTCGAATTTTAAGAGTCATATCGTGGCCGGAATCCCCGATACATAAAGTGCCTCTTGATGTAGTTGAAACATAGCTAGGCAAGAAAGTTAATTTGATCGTATAAGAGTTTAATCTTGATACTTCAAACCATAAATTTGGTATTGAATTGGACCCAACCGTTGAAACATAACTGCTGTTTCCTGAACCAAGTAGACTAGATGTGCCATAAACGCCAACTGTCTGATTAGTATTACTTTCATCCCATTCAAACCCTGAACAGAGAACCAAGTTTATAATCGTTCCTGGAGTAAACATACCACGATATGGCTCGGTAAGAATTATTTCATCAATATCAGCAACTGTTGATGAAAACTTTTTTAAACTTTTTACTGAACACTTTAATGGTGTAGGGCCCAAATAATTCATAACTGCAATATCAGCTTGGGTAGCCCTACCGGCAGTATCAGAAACTTGACATACAACTTCCCCTGATTTAGCGATGGTATCGTTAATGGTGATAACGCCGGCGAAACGCAATTGGCCGGACTTGGTGGCATTATTGGTTAGAGTAGGAATGGTTATCTGTAGTTCCCGAGTGTCAGCAGCGTTTACTACAGGATCTAGAGTGCCGTTAGCAGCCCAACCCCAACCCCAGACACCGTTTGCACTTGCCCAGGCATAGCCAGCCGGTAGCTTAAACTTTATGATATCTCCTACAGGTAGTCTGCCGGGAACAGTTTCAGAAAGAATAATGGTGTCGGTGGTGCCGCCGATGGTACCATAGGTCTTAACGCTCTTGACTGTGGTAACGGTACCGCCATTGTCATCGACTTTACCAGCAACAACAGTCTGGGTCGGGAAAGCGCTGTTGGCAGGACCCATAACCATGGCGGATACTTCTCCATCAATGGAGCCGATCTTAATATTGTTGAAATAAATTAAGATTATACCCTTGTCGGTAGCAGATGCACCAGCAGCCCAGGTAGCATTGAAGGTCAAGTCAATGGTGGTGCCAGTTTTGGTAATAGTAGCGCTGCTAAAACTGGTGGGGGCTAACGCATTGGTGTTCCCAGCAACGGTTGGTGGAACCACTACATCAACTCCATTAGCGGGAGTAGAGGTAATGCCTGGGGTAATTGCAGTGGCTGCTGTGGTGGGGGCTAGACCATTGGTCAGGTCAACCTCACTGGAGAATGAAATGGTCAATACGTCGCCAGCAACAATTGTGTTTGGCAAGTAGCAAATGCAACAAACGGCAAAAAATAAATGCAGCACCCAGGGTGGCATTACTGTCTAATCTTGGAATGCTCCAGGCGGTAGCTCTTGCCGCTGAATATCAGCAAAT